>ERZ1023456.29-NODE-29-length-61174-cov-278.546868_pt1 | contig 61174 bp, 55 predicted proteins | sample MGYA00380526_ERZ1023456 | MGnify/ENA primary metagenome ERZ1023456 (study PRJEB33173, sample SAMEA4830298) | metagenome | study: EMG produced TPA metagenomics assembly of the PRJEB25223 data set...
TACTTTTTGTAAAAATATTTAAAAAAATGATCTTTTGATGGAAATATAAACATTTCATTAAAAAGTGCGGTTAGAATAGTCAAACTTTTATTGCTATTATTTCTTACGTAATGAAACTTCTCCACCATTAAACATCTGAATTTTATTGCCACATAATACTTTTAAATAACCACGTTCATCTATGCCTTGTTCAATACCTGAAATAACGCCTTGCTCAGTAAGCACCTTTACTTCACTATTTGAAAACGCATTATATGATTGCCATGCTTGTTGAAATTCCTCATCAATACCATTTTGCTCAAAGATATTTAAACGTGTATATAAATGTTGTATAAGTTTGGTTAATAAAGTTTGTCGCTCTACATCAGGATCAATTTCACACACTTCCGCATAAGGCTGACTAATTTCTGTTTGTTTTGACAACGACACATTAATACCTACGCCAATCACTAAATTGAGCATGCTATTTTTATGATTAGCAATTTCAACTAAAATGCCACCTAACTTTCTTTCATCAAACAAAATATCATTTGGCCATTTCACTTGTACATTTAGCACTTCCGCAATCGCCAAACCGATGACTAAACTTAACCCCTCAATTGATTTTTTAGGATCAAATGCCCAATAAAAACTAAACATTATTTGCCCAGCAAAAGGCGATAACCATTGGCGACCACGCCGACCGCGCCCTGCAGTTTGATATTCAGCCACACAAAGATCGCCTTTTTTTAATGAAAGAATATTTTGTAGTATCCATTCATTTGTAGAGGAAATTATCGGCTGATAATGGATGCCATAAGGAAAAAGTGCGGTTGAAATTTGCTGAGGATTTAATAAAGGAAGCATTGGCACTAAGCGATAATCTTGTCCATCAACGAGAATATCCAAACCAATTTCACGTAATTGTTGAATATCTTCCTCTAGATTTTTAGAAAACTTTTCCAATTCAGACCGCACTTTTGTCTGACAATCCGCTAAATATGTCAATAACGTAAAATTCATCATTCATTCCTTATGGCAAATAGTATGAAAATCATAGCATAAATCCAAAAATTTCGTTTTCAAAATCAAGTAAAATCTGTATAATCCCGCCGCAATATTTTTTAACTTCAACTTAGCGAGAATATTGCAATGTCATTACGCATTAAACAAGAAGCCCTTACTTTTGACGATGTTCTACTCGTCCCAGCTCACTCAACTGTGCTTCCAAATACAGCCAATCTTTCAACCAAACTCACTAAAGAAATTCGTTTAAATATCCCAATGCTTTCAGCAGCAATGGATACCGTAACTGAAACCAAACTTGCGATCTCTTTAGCACAAGAAGGCGGTATTGGCTTTATTCATAAAAATATGACGATCGAACGCCAAGCAGATCGTGTTCGTAAAGTAAAAAAATTCGAAAGTGGTATCGTTTCTGAACCAGTAACTGTTTTACCAAATTTAACGCTTGCCGAACTTGCTGAAATGGTGAAGAAAAACGGATTTGCGGGCTACCCTGTTGTAGATGGGGAAAATAACTTAATCGGTATCATTACTGGCCGTGATACACGTTTCGTAAAAGATTTAAGCAAAACTGTTTCACAAGTAATGACAAAAAAAGAAGACTTGGTGACCGTAAAAGAAGGGGCGAGTCGCGAAGAAATTTTGGAATTAATGCATCAACACCGTGTTGAAAAAGTATTAGTGGTTAATGATAGTTTCAAACTTAAAGGTATGATTACCGTTAAAGACTTCCAAAAAGCAGAACAAAAACCAAATGCATGTAAAGATGAATTCGGTCGTTTACGTGTTGGTGCGGCTGTAGGTGCAGGTGCTGGCAATGAAGAACGTATTGACGCCTTAGTAAAAGCGGGCGTAGATGTACTATTAATTGATTCTTCTCACGGTCACTCAGAAGGCGTATTACAACGCGTTCGTGAAACTCGTGCAAAATATCCAAATTTGCCTATCGTTGCAGGTAACGTAGCAACGGCTGAAGGCGCAATTGCATTAGCAGACGCAGGCGCAAGTGCTGTAAAAGTAGGTATTGGCCCTGGTTCAATTTGTACAACTCGTATTGTAACTGGCGTAGGTGTTCCACAAATTACCGCTATCGCAGATGCAGCAGCAGCATTAAAAGATCGTGGTATTCCAGTTATCGCTGACGGCGGTATCCGTTTCTCTGGTGATATTGCAAAAGCCATCGCTGCTGGTGCAAACTGTGTAATGGTTGGCTCGATGTTCGCGGGTACAGAAGAGGCTCCAGGTGAAATCGAACTTTATCAAGGTCGTGCATTTAAATCTTACCGTGGTATGGGCTCATTAGGTGCCATGGCTAAAGGCTCTTCAGACCGTTATTTCCAATCGGATAACGCGGCAGATAAACTCGTACCGGAAGGTATTGAAGGCCGTATTCCATATAAAGGTTACTTAAAAGAAATCATCCACCAACAAATGGGTGGCTTACGTTCTTGTATGGGCTTAACGGGCTGTGCAACTATTGATGAACTACGCACCAAAGCGAAATTCGTTCGCATCAGTGGTGCTGGCATTAAAGAAAGCCACGTTCACGATGTTGCTATTACTAAAGAAGCACCTAACTATCGTATGGGCTAATCTTTAAGGTGGGCTTTAGCCTGCCTTTTGCTGTTTAAAGTGCGGTTGGTTTTTGCAAAGTTTTAAATAATATGAACCGCTTACACTATCAATAATAAGAGCATTATAAATGACAAATATCCACAATCACAAAATCCTAATCCTCGACTTTGGCTCACAATATACTCAACTGATTGCGCGTCGTGTGCGTGAAATCGGTGTGTACTGTGAACTTTGGGCTTGGGATGTAACCGAACAACAAATCCGTGAATTTGCTCCAACGGGTATCATTCTTTCTGGCAGCCCTGAAAGCACAACTGAAGAAAACAGCCCTCGTGCACCTGAATATGTGTTTAATGCTAGTGTACCAGTATTAGGCATTTGCTATGGAATGCAAACTATGGCGATGCAACTTGGCGGTTTAACCGAAACTTCTGACCACCGAGAGTTCGGCTATGCTTCCGTTTCTCTTGAAAATTCAACCGCACTTTTTGCAAATCTTAACGATAATTTAACCGCTTCTGAGCCAAAATTAGACGTTTGGATGAGCCACGGCGATAAAGTAACGCGCTTACCAGAAAACTTCAAAGTAACTGGCACAACGCCAACCTGCCCAATTGCGGCAATGTCGGACGAAAATCGTCGTTTCTACGGCGTACAATTCCACCCTGAAGTAACGCATACTAAAAAAGGCTTGGAATTATTAACCAACTTCGTAGTAAACATCTGTGGTTGCGAAACTAAATGGACAGCTGAAAACATTATCGAAGATGCCGTTGCTCGCATTAAAGAGCAAGTAGGCGATGATGAAGTGATTTTAGGCTTATCTGGTGGTGTGGACTCTTCTGTGGTTGCATTACTTTTACACCGTGCTATCGGCAAAAACTTACACTGCGTATTTGTGGATAACGGTTTACTCCGCTTACACGAAGGCGACCAAGTCATGGAAATGTTTGGCGATAAATTCGGTTTAAACATCACTCGTGTTGATGCTGAAAGTCGTTTCTTAGGTGAACTTGCAGGCGTATCTGATCCTGAAGCGAAACGTAAAATTATCGGTAAAGTATTTGTTGATGTATTTGATGATGAATCGAAAAAACTCACTAATGTGAAATGGTTAGCCCAAGGTACGATTTACCCTGATGTCATCGAATCTGCAGCCAGTAAAACAGGCAAAGCCCACGTAATTAAATCACACCACAATGTAGGTGGCTTACCAGACTATATGAAACTTGGCTTAGTTGAACCGTTACGTGAGTTATTTAAAGATGAAGTGCGTAAAATCGGTTTGGCATTAGGCTTACCAGCTGAAATGATCAACCGCCACCCATTCCCTGGCCCAGGCTTAGGTGTGCGTGTATTAGGCGAAGTGAAAAAAGAATACTGCGATTTATTACGCCGTGCGGATGCGATCTTTATTGAAGAATTACGCAACAGCGGTTGGTATGAAAAAACCAGCCAAGCGTTCAGCGTATTCTTACCAGTGAAATCTGTAGGCGTAATGGGCGATGGCCGTAAATACGATTGGGTTATTTCCCTACGCGCGGTAGAAACCATCGATTTTATGACCGCACATTGGGCTCATTTGCCTTATGATTTATTAGGCAAAGTGTCTAACCGCATCATCAATGAAGTGAATGGCATTTCCCGCGTCGTGTACGACATCAGCGGAAAACCACCAGCGACAATCGAGTGGGAATAGAAAATCTCTATTTCAGATACTTTCTAATTATTTCAGTAACTTTAATAAGTGCGGTTAATTTTCACTGCACTTTATTTTTGTTTAAAATCCCTTCTATACCAATCACAATGAGACTTAACCAAATAGGCACATAAGTAAAATAGTCGCTTGTGGTTATTTGATTATCAAGCACAAAGACAGCTATTAAAAAAAGCAATATGGGCTCGATATAACTCAACACCGCAAAAATACTGACTGGAATTTGTTGGCTGGATTTTAAGTTGGCTGAAAGCGAAATCGCACTCACAATACCAAGTGCTGGTAGCAATAACCAATAACGATATTCTTGCGTAACCAAAGAAAGCGTATCGCTTTGAGAAAGAATATAAATAAAACAAGGAATCGAAATTAAAATAATATCCAATGTAATTCCTTGTAGAGCAGGGATTTTCATCCATTTACGGCTTAGATAATAAAATGGATAAACCGTACAAACCCACAAACTTGTCCATGAAAAACTTTGAGTGTGCCATAATTCATGTGCAACACCGCAGGCAGCCAGTAAAAGCCCGATTTTCTGAATAAATGATAAGCGTTCTTTTAACCAAGCCCATCCTAAAATAGCCATGATCAGAGGGAAAAGGAAATATCCCATCGCAATATTTATCCCTTCGCCATTTAGCGGTGCCCACATAAAGAGCCAGAATTGACTTCCCGCATCTAATGTCCCCAGTAAAAATAAAACCCAACGCGTCCAACTTTTTCCTAAAGTTGTCGTAATAAGAGACAAAATAGAGCGGCAACCAATAGTCGGGAATAAAATTAAAAGTAACCCAAAGATCATGGTCAGCATACGCCACGCAAAAACATCTGTTCCGCTAAGTGGTTGGAGCCATATACTAAATAAATACAATATGCCAAATAAACATTGTGAAAAAATGCACAATAATACGCCTTGAGTGACTACTTTCATCTTGAACCTCATCTCATCAATGTGATTATTATAAAAGCCCAAGGCAATAAAAAATCTCAACTTTATTTTTTATTGTGATAATATTTTTCTCAATGGTTACATTTTTGAGAAATTATCTTATGCAAACACTGGATAAATTAGATCGTCATATTTTGAATGTATTACAACAAGATGCCATGATTCCGTTAAAAGAACTGTCAGAGAAAGTGAATAGTTCCGTTGCAACCTGTCAACGACGTGTGCAATCATTAACTGATTCAGGCGTTATTACAAAACGAGTTGCAGTTGTTTCCCCAAAAGCCGTTGGGCGTACGATTAGCGTATTTGTCATGGTCGAAATGGATAATCAACATTCTTATTATCAAGAGCAATTTGAACGGAAAATGCGTCAAGAAGACGAGGTGGTGAGCTGTTACGAAATCTCAGGGGACTATGATTTTATGTTGCTACTCCATGCAAAAGATATGGAAAGCTATCACGCATTCACACGCCGAGTATTGACGGGTGAATTTCATGTAAGAACTTATAAAAGTTTATTTGTAATGAATTTTACCAAAGCAGATAGTGGAATTATCTTATAGAACAAGTGCGGTAAATTTTTACCGCACTTTGTGTATGATTAACTTAGTTTTGTCGTCTGTTTTAAGAATAAATAACCAAGTATTGCCGAAACCGTTGATCCAAGTAGAATACCTAAACGAGAAAGGGTATTGACACTTTCCCCCGCATTAGCATCAAACGCAAGGCTTGCTAAGAACATTGACATCGTAAAACCGATTCCACATAAAACCGCAACAGCAAAAATTTGTTTAAAATTAATTCCATCCGGTAATTTAGCTAATCCCAATTTAACAGAAATATAACTAAATCCAAATATACCGACTGGTTTACCAATAATTAAACCGCTTGCTATAGCCAATAATAATGGCGACGAAATCATATTCACATCTATGCCTGCAAAACTCACACCAGCATTGGCAAATGCGAAAAGTGGTAAAATAACGAAAGATGACCAAGAGGCTAAAATATGCTCGAAATCATCTAATGGGCGTTCTCCTTTTTTACCTTTCAATGGAATGCTAAAACCAATAATAACGCCTGCTAAAGTAGCATGCACACCAGACTTTAATACGGAAGCCCATAAAATTGCACCTACGACCATATAAGCGCAAAGTGCGGAAACTCTGAAACGATTTAGTAATATCAGCACAATAATTGCCACGGCAGAAAAAATTAGTGCTTGTACACTCAATCCGTGCGAGAAAAATAATGCAATAACAACTATCGCACCGAGGTCATCAATAATAGCAAGGGCAAGTAAAAATATTTTCAGTGGAAGTGGCACTTGTTTACTCAATAACGCCATAATTCCCAGTGCAAAAGCAATGTCTGTTGCCATTGGAATTGCCCAGCCATTAGCTAAACTTGGATCTTGTTTAGCGATAAACCAATAAACTACAGCCGGTATAACCATTCCGCCAATAGCTGCAATAGCAGGGAAAATAGCTTGTTGATAGGTAGAAAGCGCGCCTTCAAATAATTCTTTTTTGACTTCCATTCCCACTAATACAAAAAACACCGCCATAAAACCATCGTTAATCCAGTGAATTAAGGTTTTATTAATTGAGAAACTACCAATTTGTAAACTTACAGGCAAATTTAAAAAATCATTATATTGGTTGCTTAACGGCGAATTAGCCAGCAACATCGCAACAACAGCTGAAAAAAGCAATAATATACCGCCAGCAGATTCTAATTTAAAAAAACGTTGGATCAGTTTTATCACATAAACCCCTTTAAAAATACATAGCAAAAAATTCACAAAGGAAGCATCCTAGCATATTTTCGAAGTTAAAGGAAAAAGTGCGGTAGATTTTGTCGGGATTTTTAGCGAATTGTCGATAAAATGCCATATTGTGACAAAATTCACATTTTTAATTTTACGCAATAGAGATTTTATCTACTTTGTAGTAGAATGCGGACCTTTTATTTTTAGAATCAAAAACTATGTTTTCACGCAAAGATATTATTATTTTAGGAATGATGATCTTCGCCTTATTTTTAGGTGCGGGTAATATCATTTTTCCGCCTATGGAAGGATTTTCCTCAGGACAACATTGGACGAGTGCTTCCTTAGGCTTTGTTTTAACTGGCGTTTTAATGCCATTTATTACGCTTGTTGTGGTAGCGATTTTAGGTCGTGGCGAAGAACTTACTAAAGATTTACCAAAATGGGCTGGCACAGGTTTCCTCGTTATACTTTATTTAACCATTGGCTCTACCTTTGCAATGCCCCGCATCACTAATGTTGCTTATGAAATGGCGTGGTTGCCTTTAGGTTTAACAGAAAATAATGCGAATGTTCGTTTTGTATTCTCACTAATTTTTAACTTAATCGCGATGGGCTTTATGATTAGCCCAAATACGATCATTTCAAGCGTGGGTAAATTTATGACACCAGCTTTATTAGTGTTACTTATTGCTGTAGCAATTACCGTATTTATTTCGCCTTTATCTGAAATTCAAGCGCCAAGTAATGCTTATGAAAATAGCCATTCTTTATTAATCGGTTTAACTAGCGGCTATCAAACGATGGATGTACTTGCAGCCATTGCTTTTGGTGGAATTGTCGCCCGAGCATTATCAGCGAAAAATGTGACAAAAACCAAAGATATTGTGAAATACACCATTTCAGCCGGATTTGTTTCTGTCATTTTACTCGCCAGTTTATATTTTTCGCTTTTCTATCTAGGTGCAACCAGTGCTGCAGTTGCAGAAGGGGCAACGAATGGTGGACAAATTTTCTCTCGTTATGTAAATGTCTTATTCGGTTCAGCTGGGACTTGGATTATGGCAGGTATTATTGTATTAGCGAGCTTAACAACACTTGTTGGTGTAACTAGCGCATCTGCTGATTATTTTGCAAAATTTTCCTCTCGCTTTTCCTATCCATTTTGGATCGCCCTTTTTACCGCAATGACAATCACTGTTTCACAATATGGTTTAACGGATCTACTTCGCATAACGATCCCAGCCTTGTTATTAATTTACCCAGTAGCTATTGTGCTTGTTTTATTGCAATTCCTACGCAAAAAACTTCCATCAATAAAATTTACATACAATAGTACATTGCTCGTTACGGTTTGTTTTAGTTTATGTGACAGCTTAAATAACGTTAAAATGTTACCAGAAAGCATCAATTCATTATTGAAACACTTCCCTCTTTCATCTGAAGGAATGGCTTGGTTGGTTCCGACTTTAGTAATGTTAGTTGCAAGCATTTTTATTGGAAAAGCATTGCATAAAACCCATTCTTAATCTCACAAAGTGTTTTATTTATCAGCCCTGTGCCTTATATCTCCGTCCTTCAGGGCGGAGATATAAGGCACAGGGCTGATAAATTTCTAACCGCACTCTTTCAAAAATCAAATTAATTTAACAGGTACTTTTACGACTAATTTTTTAATTTTTTCTGTTTTTCCATTCACTACACAGCAAGGCTTGTGCGGTTCATAAGGATAGAATACAGCGAACATTTTTGGTTTCATTGTGACGGTGAATTTATCATCAATATCTGCATAAAGTTGATAATCGTCTGCTTCGTTGTAATCTTCATACTTAGATAAATTCGGATAGGTTGCGCCCACTTCGATATTTTCCGTGCCACGAATAAGCACTTGTACATCTAAGTATTCATGATGTAATTCTGCTTTTTTACTGCTTGGTTCTGCAGTTTCTGGTTCCATTACGTTCATATAAATTTGATCGTTAATATCATGGCGACCATTCTCTAACGCATTCAAATCTAACGTATTTAAATAATCACATACTTCAGCAATCACTTTTGGTAAACCAACTTTAAAATTTGGGTTGGTTAAACTGCTAATAATCATAGAATTTTCCTTATAGTGGATAAAAGTTACACTATGATACCAAGTCGGTTAAATGAAATAAAGCCACCGATTACATCATCTCTCTTGATTAATCCAATTAGCTCTTGTAGTACCGAGTGGAAGAGAGCAAATATCTTGCCAACTTATTGACGCATAAAGTCTAAACAATGAAATTACGGCATTAACATAAGTATTTTCAGAAAAAATATTATCAAGAGGCTTATGAGGACCTGTAAAATGAAAAATAACAGGAGAAATATCAAGAGTATTAATTGAAATCATATGAACTAATTGTAATGTTGAATAGCGTTTAGCAAAATAAAGTTGAAGATCATTTTGCCACGATTCAGAAATATCTCCTGTATGTAAAATAAAAACAGAGAGATTTTCATTGTGCATTAATAAAGATTTCAGTGTAATTTCTACATTAAGGAAGATAATTAGCATCACTAGCCATCATTACATTATATTTCATATAAAAGAACCTAATTTCAGAGAGAACAATCAATTTTTAGGAGGAAAATACTGTCGAAACAATGATAACAAGTTGGTAATGTGAAATAAAGTTAGCCATGAAAGCCAAACATCCTGTATAATGCACGGGCTTTATTTTCTACATTAGCGTGCGGCTATCAAAAGAAATTTTTAAACGCCCAAAGTGCGGTCATTTTTTCGAAAGATTTCTTTTGCTAGTCGCAATCTGGGAAATAAGGCATTGTTTTTAATATAAATTTTAAGGAAAACATTGTGAATCCAATTGTTAAACAATTTAAATACGGTCAGCATACCGTTACTCTAGAAACTGGCGCGATTGCACGTCAAGCAACGGCTGCGGTTATGGCAAGCATGGACGATACCACGGTATTCGTGACTGTTGTTGCTAAAAAAGATGTGAAAGAAGGTCAAGATTTCTTCCCATTAACCGTAAACTACCAAGAGCGTACTTATGCGGCAGGTAAAATCCCGGGTGGTTTCTTCAAACGTGAAGGTCGTCCATCTGAAGGCGAAACTTTAATTGCACGTTTAATTGACCGTCCAATTCGTCCATTATTCCCTGAAGGTTTCTTCAACGAAATCCAAGTTGTAGCAACCGTGGTTTCTGTAAACCCACAAATCAGCCCTGACTTAGTGGCAATGATCGGTGCTTCTGCAGCATTAACCTTATCTGGTGTGCCTTTCAACGGCCCTATCGGTGCAGCGCGTGTTGGTTTTATCGACAACCAATTCGTATTAAACCCAACTATGGCAGAACAAAAACAAAGTCGTTTAGACTTAGTGGTTGCTGGTACTGACAAAGCCGTATTAATGGTTGAATCAGAAGCAGACGTTTTAACTGAAGAACAAATGTTAGCAGCGGTCGTATTCGGTCATCAACAACAACAAGTTGTGATTGAAGCAATCAAAGAATTTGCAAAAGAAGCGGGCAAACCACGTTGGGATTGGGTTGCACCACAACCAAATACAGATTTAATCAACAAAGTAAAAGCGATTGCTGAAGCACGTTTAGGCGATGCATACCGCATTACTGAAAAACAATTACGTTACGAACAAATTGATGCGATTAAAGCGGATGTAATTGCGCAAATCACAGCAGAAGATGAAGAGATCAGCGAAGGTAAAATCGTGGATATTTTCACCGCACTTGAAAGCCAAATCGTGCGTGGCCGTATCATTGCAGGCGAACCACGTATTGATGGTCGTACCGTTGATACTGTTCGTGCATTAGATATTTGCACTGGTGTATTACCACGTACTCACGGTTCTGCGATTTTTACTCGTGGCGAAACGCAAGCATTAGCTGTTGCGACTTTAGGTACTGAACGTGATGCACAAATCATTGATGAATTAACGGGTGAACGTCAAGATCACTTCTTATTCCATTATAATTTCCCTCCATATTCTGTAGGCGAAACAGGTATGATCGGCTCGCCAAAACGTCGTGAGATCGGTCACGGTCGTTTAGCAAAACGTGGTGTAGCGGCTGTTATGCCAAGCCTTGCAGAATTCCCATATGTTGTACGTGTTGTATCTGAAATCACTGAATCTAACGGTTCTTCTTCTATGGCATCTGTATGTGGTGCGTCTTTAGCATTAATGGATGCAGGTGTACCAATCAAAGCAGCTGTTGCAGGTATCGCAATGGGCTTAGTGAAAGAAGAAGAAAAATTCGTGGTGCTTTCAGATATCTTAGGTGATGAAGACCATTTAGGCGATATGGACTTTAAAGTGGCTGGTACACGTGAAGGTGTAACCGCCCTTCAAATGGACATCAAAATTGAAGGTATCACCCCTGAAATTATGCAAATTGCATTAAACCAAGCGAAAAGTGCACGTATGCACATTCTTGGTGTAATGGAACAAGCAATTCCTGCTCCACGTGCGGATATTTCTGACTACGCACCGCGCATCTATACAATGAAAATCGATCCTAAGAAAATCAAAGATGTGATTGGTAAAGGTGGTGCAACAATTCGTTCACTAACTGAAGAAACTGGTACATCAATTGATATTGATGACGATGGTACAGTGAAAATTGCCGCAGTAGATAGCAATGCAGCGAAAAACGTAATGGGACGTATTGAGGAAATCGTTGCAGAAGTTGAAGCTGGCGCAATTTACAAAGGTAAAGTCACTCGTCTTGCTGATTTTGGTGCATTCGTCGCAATCGTTGGAAATAAAGAAGGTTTAGTTCATATTTCTCAAATTGCTGAAGAGCGCGTAGAAAAAGTTAGCGATTACCTTCAAGTGGGTCAAGAAGTAAACGTAAAAGTTGTTGAAATCGATCGTCAAGGTCGTATTCGTTTAACAATGAAAGACTTGGCTCCAAAACAAGAAACTGAAATTAACCAAGAAGATCCTGTCGAAGAACAGGAATAACCTTGGAATATAGAATCAAAACTTGGTAGCATTCGCTGCCAAGTTTTGTTGTTTTCCAACTTTTAGGCATAAAGAAAGCAAATGCGGTGTTTTCGCTTATCTCGCCATTTTATAGTCTATTTATTTAGCTTATGTGCGATCTTACTCCTTGCTGGCTGTGTTCAGTCTAGGGGCGGTTTTGTGTCTAAAAATCATGTCGTGTTGGCTGAACAAAACCCGAATACTCACTTTGAACAAGAAGTGATGATCGTGCGATTAAGCCAAGTACTACTGGTTGGAAAAATGAGTAATGAAGAACGTGCATCACTACATTTTGAACGTGGCGTACTCTATGATTCTCTTGGATTATGGGGACTTGCTCGTTATGATCTTACTCAAGCCCTTGCATTACAGCCGAAAATGGCATCTGTGTACAATTACTTAGGGCTTTATTTATTGCTTGAAGAAGATTACGACGGCGCATTGGATGCTTTCAATACGGTGTTTGAATTAGATTCAGGTTATGACTATACCCACCTTAATCGTGGTTTAAATTTTTATTATGTAGGGCGCTACCATCTTGCTCAGCAAGATTTCTTACAGTTCTACCAAGCCGATAAAAAAGATCCCTATCGTGTCTTATGGCTATATTTGAACGAACAAAAATTAAAACCACAAGAAGCCCAAACAAACCTTGTTGAACGAGCAAAAGGGCTATCAGAGGACTTCTGGGGTACACACATCGTTCAATATTACTTAGGACACATCTCTGTAGAAGAATTACAACAACGTGCAAGTGAATTTGCCGAAAATTCACAACAATATGCTGAAATTCTCACAGAAACCTATTTTTATCTAGCAAAACAAAAACTCAATGTAGGGCTAGTAGATGAAGCAGCAGCTTTATTTAAACTAGCTATGGCAAATCAGGTTTATAACTTTGTTGAGTATCGTTTTGCCGCGTTTGAACTCATGAAATTAAAACCGGTTCAAACAGAAGACGAAAAAGAAGAGAAAAGTGCGGTAACAAAAGCGATTGTTTTCTAAAAATCAATCCAAAACTTACCGCTCTTTGCAGTAGAACGAATAGAAAAATTCATTCGCTCTGCTCAACTTAATAAACCGAAGGCCTCTTTGAGCTTTCCTTATTTATATTCGAGTATTTTAATGACTGACAAAATTACTTTTAATGACTTAGGCTTACCTGAGTTCATCTTAAAAGCTGTTTCTGACTTAGGTTTTGAAACACCTTCTCCAATTCAACAATCTTGTATCCCGCATTTGCTCAGTGGCAATGATGTGCTAGGTATGGCACAAACGGGTAGTGGTAAAACTGCTGCCTTTGCACTGCCTTTATTAGCGCAAATCGATCCAAGTGAAAAACATCCACAAATGTTAGTGATGGCACCTACACGCGAACTTGCTATTCAAGTTGCCGATGCGTGCGAACTATTTGTTAAATATGCACAGGGCACTCGCATTGTTACCTTATATGGTGGCCAACGTTATGACATCCAACTTCGTGCATTAAAACAAGGCGCACAAGTGATTGTGGGTACACCAGGCCGTATTCTTGACCATATTCGTCGCAGAACATTAAATCTTTCTGAACTTCGTTTTATCGTATTAGATGAAGCCGATGAAATGCTACGCATGGGTTTCATTGATGATGTAGAAACCGTCATGGCAGAATTACCGGAAAATCATCAAACTGCGTTATTCTCTGCAACAATGCCTGAACCGATCCGTCGTATTACGAAACGTTTTATGAATGATCCACAAGAAGTGAAGATCAAAGTGAATAACGAAAATGCCCCAGATATCGACCAAAGTTGTTGGTATGTACACGGCGTGCGTAAAAACGAAGCTCTTCTTCGTTTCTTAGAAGTGGAAGATTTTGATGCAGCGATTATTTTTGCTCGTACTAAAACTGGCACGTTAGACATTACAGAACTACTTGAAAAAAATGGTTTCCGTTCTGCCGCACTTAATGGCGATATGACACAACAATTACGCGAACAAACCCTCGATCGCTTACGTAACGGCAGTTTAGATATTGTTGTGGCAACCGATGTGGCTGCACGCGGTATTGATATTGAACGTATCAGCCTTGTGGTGAACTACGACATTCCGCTTGATGCAGAATCTTATGTACACCGAATTGGGCGTACTGGTCGTGCTGGTCGTTCCGGTCGTGCTTTATTATTTGTTGAACCTCGCGAGCGTCGTTTACTTCGTAATATTGAACACCTAATGAAAAAAGGTATCAATGAAGTGGAATTGCCAAATCATCTTGTGTTACAAGAATGCCGCCGCAAAAAATTTGTCGCCAAAATTACGAAACAACTCGAGCATCACGATTTAGAACAATATCGTAGTTTATTAGAAGACTTATTCACAGCCGATCAGGATCAAGAAGATATTGCTGCAGCAATGTTGATGCTGCTTCAAGGCAAACAAAAACTCATTCTTCCACCTGATCCGCCAATGGAAAAACGTCGTCGTGAACGTAATGATCGCGGTGATCGCCGTGAAAATCCACGTTCAGCTGAACGTCGTGGCGAACGTAAAGGCTATGGAAATCCACAACCAATGGATTTATATCGTATCGAAGTCGGTCGTGCAGATGGTGTAGAAGTTCGCCATATCGTTGGTGCAATTGCTAACGAAGGCGATATTAACAGCCGTTATATTGGTCATATTAAACTTTATGATGATTACACTACCGTTGAATTGCCACAAGGTATGCCGAAAGAATTATTGCAACAATTCGCTAAAACACGCGTATTGAATAAACAAATGCAAATGTCTTTCTTAGGTGCAGTAAAATCCGATAATTCCCGTGGCAGCGATGATTTTAACGGTAAACGTAAAGGTCGTGGTGGCGATTTCCGTGGAGAGCGCGGACGTGAACGCGGCAATGATAATCGTGGAAATCGTAAATTTAATGAAAAAAGTAACCGCACTTTTAGCGACAAACCACGCCGTGATCGTAGATCATCATTCTAAAAATAAATCGTCTGATATTTTACATACACTTAGCCCCTTGAACCTCAAGGGGGCTTTTTATTGTCTATAGTGAAAGTTTTGGCTACAATCCCATAACTTTTTTATATAGGAAAAATCATTGAAAGGTCTTTTTTTACGTATTATTACTGCTCTAGCGTTATTATTTTGGGCTATTGATATGGTGTTCCCATGGCAATTTTTACGTCATACTGAAGAAAATCATTATACTGCAATTCAAGCTAGGGGATCACTTTATGTAGGAACAATAAATAACCAGATTTCTTATTTTATTAATAAAGATGGCGAACGAGGCTTTGAATATGAATTAGCCAAAGCATTTGCTGATACTTTAGGCGTAGAACTCGAAATGAAAATTTTCGATAATCAAGAGCAGTTATTTGATGAACTTGATAAACACAATATTGATTTAGCTGCCGCCCACCTTTTATACCATCCTAAAAATGCGGAACGTTTCCAAATAGGTCCTGCATATCATTCTGCTTCATGGCAATTAGCTTATCGAAAAAATGAAAATCGTCCTAAAAATTTAGGTAACGTAAAGAAAGATATTTATATCTCAAATAATTTAGCATTAGAAGAAACGCTAAAAGAATTACAAAAACAATATCCACAATTAATTTGGAAAAGAAATCAAGCACTTACTCAAGAAGAACTATTACTACAACTGGCTGAAGGCAAAATTCCTTACGTTATTGCAAATTCTATTGATATTGCTGCAATTCAACAAATCAAACCAGAGTTAGCCATTGCCTTTGATATTACTGATGAAGCAAACGTTCACTGGTATTTACCCAATAGCCCCTACCGCGATCTACAAACGGCTTTACTCAATTTTATGAATAATGCCGAAGAAACGGGACTTTTAGATAATTTAAAAGAAAAATATTTAGGACATATTTCACAATTTGATTACGTGGATACGCGCTCTTATATGAACGCAATTGAAAATATCCTGCCACAATTCTCACCACTCTTTGAAAAATACAAAGGTGAATTAGATTGGCGACTACTCGCAGCGGTGGCTTATCAAGAATCTCATTGGAATCCTGACGCAACATCGCCAACTGGAGTACGTGGCATAATGATGCTCACCAAAAATACCGCACAACATATGAAAATCAGTGATAGAACAGATCCTGAACAAAGTATTAAAGCTGGTTCAGAATATTTACACTGGTTGATTAGTCAGCTTCCTGAAAGCATTGAAAAGGAAGAAAGAATTTGGTTTGCCTTAGTTGCCTATAACATAGGACTCGGTCACTTAATTGATGCACGCCGTTTAACTCAAAATCTTGGAGGAAATCCAGATAATTGGCTCGATGTGAAAAAAAATCTGCCTTTATTAGCAGAAAAACGCTATTATTCCCAACTGAAATACGGCTATGCAAGAGGCTATGAAGCCTATCAATATGTAGAAAATATTCGCCGCTATATGAATAGCATAGTGAATTATCATCGAGTCCAAGAAAATCAAACAACGAATGATAATGCCAACAACGAAAGTGCGGTTAAAAATTTAGAAGAAATAAAAGAAAATAAGGATTAATAAAATGTTAAAACGTAAAACTTTTCTTAAAAAGAAAGCTAATTTACAACAAAGTTCTTTATCACGTAATCTACGTTTAAGACGTTTAAAACACCGCAAACAACAACAATTTTCGAGACATTCATTACAATTTGTCGTACAAGAAATTTGTTGCTAAGTAATCTATTTTTCTTATAAAAATAAAGAAAAAATAACCGCACTTTTTTATGTAATTTATATCATTAAAGTGCGATCTTTATTTTACAATAATCGTAAAATATATTGTGAGATTTTATAGATTAATCAATATTTTATTCTAATTTTATCCCTAAGTTTCCAATTTTCACACCGACTAGACCAATCGAGACGGGATCAAAATAATCCCCTAAAAATTTGAACAATTCATTTAACTCTGTAAAAGAACGCTGAATTTTTATTTGATCCTCCACTTTACGCACAAATTCATAGCGTATGTTATTTTCTTCAAAATAAGCTGTTAGAGTTAAATAAATCGTTTCAAAGAAATGGCTTTTTGCCCCCTCCTCTCCGGGATCACTAATACGCACATTCCACGTATTATTAAGTAGAATTTGAGGCTGTTTTGACATATTTTACTCCTTATTATTTTTAACCTAAGAAAAACCCGATTATAAAGTTTCTGTAATCAAAAAATTTATAATCGGGCTTTTCAAACATTTTCCCTGGGTGTTTCGCCTTACGTTGGTAACTGCCTTTCCCTTTACGTTTTTTCTCAACACGCTGACGAAATAATTTATCGCCTAGCAATGCCATCACTGCATTATCTTTTATCACGCCTCGAGTGTGCAAATAAACGGTTTCATTTTCAACCGCACTTTTTTGTTTCTTTCTCATAAATTTTCCTTAAAAAAGCCGCGGAAGGATTTCCACGGCTGGTGTATTATACATGCAAACGTTTAAATTACAAAATCTCAAGTACAGTTTCTGGCGGATGCCCGATTTTAGCTTTATCGCCATTAATAACAATTGGGCGTTCAATAAGTGCTGAATGTTCACTTATCGCTTTAAATAATTCTGCTTGAGAAAGATCTAAATTATCTAAATTTAAGCTTTTATATAGTTCATCTTTCGTGCGCATCATTTGGCGAACATCATCAATTCCTAATTTTTTGGCAATGCTTTGTAATTCATTAACGGAATACTGCTTTTGCAAATACAGTTCAATAATCGGCTGAATACCTTTATTTTCTAATAATGCTAGCGTTTCACGGCTTTTTGAGCAATGTGGGTTGTGATAAATAATAACAGACATAGGATTTCCTCTTAGTAGCTATAAACACTGTAAATTTTAACTTATAATAGCAAAAAATACTTACAGGAAAAGAAATTATGCTAGAAATGTTGAAAAGCTGGTACTCACGCCGTTTAAGTGATCCACAAGCGATGGGACTATTAGCTATATTATTATTTGGCTTTGTCTCCATTTATTTTTTTGGAGATTTAATTGCACCTTTGTTGATTGCTCTAGTGCTATCCTATTTACTTGAAATACCAATCAATTTTTTAAATCAATATTTAAAATGCCCAAGAATGTTAGCGACAATTCTTATTTTCGGTAGTTTTATTGGTCTAGCAGCAGTTTTCTTTTTGGTATTGGTGCCAATGTTGTGGAATCAAACTATTTCCTTATTAAGTGATTTGCCCGCTATGTTTAATAAATCTAATGAATGGCTACTCAATTTACCCAAAAATTATCCTGAACTTATTGATTATTCAATGGTTGATTCTATTTTCAATTCTGTGCGAGAAAAAATCCTTGGTTTTGGCGAATCTGCTGTAAAACTTTCTTTAGCCTCTATTATGAACTTGGTCTCTTTAGGGATTTATGCCTTTTTAGTGCCATTAATGATGTTTTTTATGTTGAAGGATAAATCAGAACTTTTACAAGGCGTTAGCCGTTTCTTACCGAAAAATAGAAACTTAGCTTTCAAAGTATGGAAAGAAATGCAACAACAAATTTCTAATTACATTCATGGAAAATTATTAGAAATACTGATTGTCACTTTAATCACTTATATTATTTTCTTAATTTTCGGGCTAAATTATCCACTCTTATTGGCTTTTGCGGTGGGTCTTTCAGTTCTCGTCCCCTATATTGGCGCAGTTATTGTCACGATTCCTGTTGCATTGGTTGCTTTATTCCAGTTTGGAATCAGCCCAACATTTTGGTACATCATTATTGCTTTTGCTGTAAGCCAACTTTTAGATGGAAATCTCCTTGTGCCTTATTTATTTTCTGAAGCCGTCAATTTACATCCACTAATTATTATCATTTCAGTATTAATTTTTGGCGGTTTATGGGGATTTTGGGGTGTATTCTTTGCCATTCCTTTAGCCACTTTAGTAAAGGCCGTAATAAATGCCTTACCTCAAGATTAAATAATCTTTGAATTTTAAGTAGTCTATTTTAATTAGAGCTTTATATAAATAAAAAATAGTTAATCGTAAATTTTCGATTAACTATTTTTTTAATTTATTCTAAAAGTAAATTAACTAAGGTAATTCATCAATTTCTTTATCTACTTTAGGTGGGATCATATGTTCACGACGTAAACCAACATCGTATGCAATGGCGATGGCAACAAAAATCGAGGAATAAGTACCAAATCCAATACCTACGAGTAAAGCAAGTGAAAAGTTATGAATGGAAGGACCACCAAAGAAGAACAATGCCATCACAACAACTAATGTAGTAACCGAAGTAATGATAGTTCTTGATAAAGTTTGCGTTAAAGAAATATCAATAATATCAATCGTATCCAATCGTCTAATTTTTCGGAAATTTTCACGAACCCGGTCAAATACCACAATACTATCGTTGATGGAGTAACCCACCACAGATAAAATCGCTGCGACAAAAGTAAGATCAATTTCAATTTGTAATGCAGAGAATACCCCTAGCGTAATAATGACGTCGTGCGCAAGAGAAGCGATACTGCCAAAGCCTAAACGCCATTCAAAACGTGACCCCACATAAATAAGCACCATTGCTAATGTCGCTAAAGTCGCATATACCGCACCTTGTGCTAATTCTTCACCAACATTTGGGCCAACGAACTCAATACTGCGAATTTGAATGTCTTTATCTACATTCTGTAACATACTTTTGACGTGTTCACCAATGGTAGAATCATTATTACTTGCAGGTAAACGAATCATCACATCCTGAACCGATCCTGTGGTTTGAACAACTGGACTTTCAATTCCATTTTCGTGAAGTTTACTACGAATTTGTTCAAGGTTAGCGGACTGCGAGAAGTGAGTATCAAATACCACTCCACCAGTAAAATCTAAGCCCCAGTTAAATCCTTTGGTAATAATAAAAAACAGAGAAATTACCATCAAAAGTGCGGATAATATATAACCCAATTTACGCACTTTCATAAATTCAGTCAATGGGAACGGGAGCTTTATCCCATTGATTTCACGGATAAAATGTCCGTCTTTATCTTTTGTAAAAAGTTTCATCATTTCCCGCCTAAATTAATAATTTTTTAAGTTGTTTGCCGCCGTAAAGGGCATTAACTAATGCGCGAGTTCCAGTAATTGCGGTAAACATAGAAATCGCAACACCAAGTGAAAGCGTAATCGCAAAACCTTGAATTGGGCCTGTTCCTACCGCGTATAGAATAATTGCGGTTAAGATTGTGGTTAAGTTTGCATCAAAAATAGAAGTAAATGCACCGTTATAACCTTCATTAATGGCTTGCTGAATTGAACGACCATTACGAATTTCTTCTTTAATACGTTCAAAAATCAATACATTCGCATCTACTGACATACCTAAAGTTAAAACGATACCCGCAATACCCGGCATTGAAAGTGTCGCGCCGGGTAAAATAGACATTAATCCCACAAGTAATACGATATTAATAACAAGTGCAAAACTTGCAATCACACCAAACATTTTGTAGTAAAACAACATAAAGGCAATAACAGCAACTAATCCCCAAAGACTCGCATTAATCCCTTGCTCTACGTTTTGTGCACCTAATGATGGGCCAATTGTGCGTTCTTCAACAATTTGAATTGGTGCAATTAATGCGCCAGATTTCAACAAGGTAGAAAGATTATGTGCTTCGGCAATACTATCAACACCAGTAATTTGGAAATTAGAACCAAAACGACCTTGAATTGTTGCAACATTAATAACTTCTTCATGCTTTTCTAAAATGGTTTTGCCATTTTCATCTTTTTTGCCATTATCTTTATATTCAACATAAAGCGTTGCCATTGGTTTTTTGTAATATTTTTTAGTGGTCTGAGACATAATCTCGCCACCTTCGCTATCCAAGGTTACACTCACTTGCGGCGTGCTTGAATGCTGATCTAAACCAGAGCTTGAATTAATGATATGCTCCCCACCTAATATGGCACGTTTAAATAATGCAACAGGATGCCCTTGGCGATCATATTTAACTTCCGAATCAGCTGGTAACATATTACGAGAAATAGCATCAGCTGTAACATTTTGATTTACGATACGAAACTCAAGTGTTGCCGTTGCCCCTAAAATTTCTTTTGCGCGTGCAGTGTCTTGAACACCTGGTAATTCAATCACAATACGTTCAGCACCTTGACGTTGAATTACCGCTTCTGCAACACCTAATTCAGCAACACGTTTACGTAAAATCGTTAAATTTTGCTCAATGGCTAAGTCGCGTGCTTCATTTAATGCTGCAGTAGATAGCCCTAAATTAATACTATCAGCATCAGGCTCAGTAATGTCTAATGTTGGATGTAATTGTCGAATAATTCGCTCAGCTTTAGCACGCTGGCTCACATTAGCTAAGGTTATCAACGTACCAAAATGCTCAGTATTTTTAATTGCCGTATATTGAATTTTTTCTTTGCGAAGTTCGCCACGCAAACTGTCTTGTAATTGCTCTTGGCGTTTTACAAGTGCGGCATTCATATCGACTTCCATCAAAAAACGAACCCCACCGCGTAAGTCTAATCCCCATTTCATAGGATTCGCACCAAACATACTTAACCAAGCTGGAGTGGCTGGAGCAAGATTTAATGCGGTGGTGTAATTATTGCCAAGACGTTCAGCAATTTTATCTTTAGCAAGAAGTTGATCATCGGTATTAGTAAAACGAGCTAGAATTGAGCCATTCTCAAGCACGATAGATTTGGTTGGAAGATTATTGGTTTTAAGCACATCTTGAACTTGTCCAAGCACGCTAGTATTTGCTTCTTGACCGCGCGTACCGGAAATTTGCACCGCAGGATCTTCACCATAAATATTTGGAAGAGAATATAAAATCCCGATGGCCACAATAAAAATAACCATCAAATTCTTCCATAATGGATAACGGTTTAACATAGTTTTCCTTTTCTTTTCTAACGCACAGAGCCACAATGCGTGGCTCTGGAAAATAATTTAACGTTACTCTTAAAGTGATTTTAATGAACCTTTAGGAAGAACGCTCACAATGTAGTTACGATTAATCGTAATTTCTGTCGTGTCGTTTAACGCAATCACGATGCTATCACTACCTTCGGTTACTTTAGTAATTTTGCCTATTAAACCACCAGCAGTTAAAACTTCAGTACCTTTTGCAAGCTCAGACATCAATTTTTTGTGTTCTTTATTGCGTTTAGCTTGCGGGCGATAAATCATAAAGTAGAAAATTAAACCAAAGATCACGAAAATAAATAGCGTGGACATTGGACTTTGTGCTTCCATTGTGTTTTCCTTATTAATTTAAGTTAAAAATTTTGCGTAAAATACCATAAATTGCTTCATTGGGAAAGGCGAACTAAGCCCAATATCCTACGTTATGGCGATTAATTTTATTTTTTCAAGATAACGATAAATTCTTTTTCCGAAGCGTAATATTGCTCGACTAAAGCAACAGAATTTTCTTCGGCAAAAATAGAAAAATTTTCCACCGCACTTTCAAGGTTTAAGATCAACATTAGCTCATCATTTTTATTCAAATTTTTTAAGGCTTTTTTGGCACTTAAAAGAGGAATGGGACATCGAAGTGCGGTTAAATTGAGCTGATATTTCATTCTTTAACTTGACGACGAGCACTCATGCGCTTGCCCATTTCAGTCAAAATATCCGCACTTAAGCATTCACGCCCCATTTCAAATAACGGCTCTTCTAACGCAATATGACGATCATAACCTTGAATAAAGCGTTCAATTAAATATTCATCAATATTCTGACGTTGTTCAGAAATAAGCTCTTCTAACTGCACAGATAATGCATTCCAATTTTCATGCAAATATTCGTGCTGTTTTTCTAATTCATCAATGGAGCTTTGTGCTTGCGGAGCCACTTTGACTAATTGAGGGAAAAAATCTAATTCTTCATCATCGTGATGTAACGGTGCGGCACGATTGAAATAAGTTAAAATTTGCTCAACATCATTTAACACAGCCTGAGTATAGCCGTGTTTTTCTAGATAATCAGGCAAAATGCTTAACTGACGACAAAAACGTTTTACCTTGCTATGGCAGGCATAAAGCATTTCAATAGGTTCATTCCATGTGGCGAATTGTTGAGGTTCAAGAATTTGCATAAGATGTCCTTTGTTAAAAAGTGCGGTCAAAAAACGTTTTATTTTTCTACCGCACTTTTATTAATTATGATTTATCCGCTAATTGTAATGGCGGAACAGGTTTGCCCATGCGAGCATAGAATTCCACCACAAAATCATCAAAACGATCATCTTCAATCGCTTGACGAATTTCCGCCATTAAACGTTGATAATAGCGTAAATTGTGAATGGTATTTAAGCGTGCACCTAAAATTTCACCGCATTTATCTAAATGATATAAATACGCTTTGGTGTAGTTTTTACAGGTGTAGCAATCACATTCAGGATCTAACGGGCTGGTATCATCACGATATTTTGCATTACGGATTTTGACAATGCCGTCTGTCACAAATAAATGGCCATTACGTGCGTTACGGGTTGGCATTACGCAGTCAAACATATCAATGCCACGACGCACGCCTTCCACTAAATCTTCTGGTTTACCCACGCCCATTAAATAACGTGGTTTGTCAGCTGGGATTTGTGGGCAGATGTATTCTAAAATGCGGTGCATATCTTCTTTTGGTTCGCCTACCGCTAAACCGCCCACCGCATAACCGTCAAAGCCAATATTGACTAAGCCTTCTAATGATACTTTACGTAATTCTTCAAATACACCGCCTTGGATAATACCGAATAACGCATTTTTATTGCCTAATTCATCAAAGCGATCTCGGCTGCGTTTTGCCCAACGAAGTGACATTTCCATAGATTTTTTCGCATAATCGAAAGTCGCTGGGTAAGGCGTACATTCATCAAAAATCATGACGATATCAGAACCCAAATCATATTGAATTTCCATGGATTTTTCAGGCGAAAGGAAGATTCGCTCACCGTTAATTGGGTTTTGGAATTTTACGCCTTCTTCGGTAATTTTACGTAATTTACCTAAACTGAATACTTGGAAACCGCCACTGTCAGTCAAAATCGGGCGATGCCATTGCATAAAATCGTGCAAATCACCGTGTTTACGCATCACTTCCTGTCCAGGACGAAGCCATAAATGGAAGGTGTTACCCAGTAAAATTTCTGCACCTGTCGCACGCACTTCTTCTGGCGTCATGCCTTTTACCGTGCCATAAGTACCCACTGGCATAAACGCAGGGGTTTCTACACTGAACGTGCCCTGTGGACGTTCAAACACCAAGCGACCACGACGAGCATTGCCGCTTGTTTTATCTAATTCATACTTCATTTTTGCTCCAACGAATAAACAGTTCGAAGATTTTTTTGAACAAAAAAGCCTGTTAAAAAATACAGGCTTTGTGATATCATATTTTCAATGCTCTTTGAGCAGAGGCGGATCTACTAAGATAGTCCGCCAGTTGCCGCTGTCGGGCTATTTCGTAGATCCTGAGTTTGTTAATCATACTAAGGATAAAAATATGACTAAATTTATGATTAAGTTGGTCATCATTATTCTACTTTGCCTGTTATTGAAAAGTAGCACTGGCTATTAGTAGTTGATTCCGACAAGGGATGGTTACCGCCATCTGTTGTTCTTTATTGTAAGTGCTGACTAATTACAAGTCAAACAACTTATTCTAATCCTTTTACATTTGGATTTTTAGTGATGAACATCGCATCGCCATAACTAAAGAAACGATATTTTTCTTGCACTGCATGCTTATACGCATTCATGGTATTTTTATAACCAGCAAAAGCTGAAACTAACATAATCAAAGTGCTTTCAGGTAAGTGGAAATTAGTAATTAAGCAATCCACCACTCGGAATTTTTTCCCTGGATAAATAAAAATAGAGGTATCAGAAAAATAAGGCTCAATTAAATCTGGATTGCCAAATTCTTCCGCAGAAAGTGCCGCACTTTCAATAGAACGAACAGAAGTAGTTCCCACTGCAATTACACGTTTGCCCGCTTTCTTTGTTGCGATAATCGCATTGCAAACTTCTTGAGAAACTTCTACGTATTCTGCATGCATCACATGATCTTCAATATTTTCCACACGAACAGGCTGGAATGTTCCTGCGCCTACATGTAATGTAACAAATTCAAAATTCACACCCTTTGCTTTGAGTTTTTCAAGTAAATTTTTATCAAAATGCAAACCAGCCGTTGGTGCTGCTACCGCACCTGGTACTTTACTATAAACCGTTTGATAACATTCTTTATCGGCTTCTTCATCTGGACGATCGATATAAGGCGGTAATGGCATATGCCCAATGGTTTGCAACACATCTAAAAGAGCGGTTGATTTATCACTTAATTCCACTTCAAACAACGAGCTATGACGAGCTTTCATTACTGCTTTAATGCCATTATTTTCGCCTAATTTATCTTCCCCTAAAAATAATTCAGCCCCTTCTTTAGGGGATTTCGATGAACGAATATGCGCTAAGAAACGATGTTCATCTAACATTCTCTCAACTAAAACTTCAATTTTGCCACCACTGGCTTTACGCCCAAACATTCTTGCAGGAATAACGCGCGTATTATTAAAAATCAATAAATCGCCTTGATCAATTAAATCTAATACATCAGAAAAAGTGCGGTGAAAAATTTCTCCGTTTTCGCCATTTAACTGTAATAAACGACAAGAAACACGATCAGTTTTAGGATAACGAGCAATTAATTCATCGGGTAAATCAAAGTTAAAGTCTGAAACACGCATAACAAAATTTAGGTTAAATAAAATAGGCGGTAAGTCTAGTTTGAATTGAAAATGATCTCAAGAAAAAATCTTTCCTCGGGGAAGATAAAATAACCAGCAATTATGCTGGTCATTTGGGATTAATTATAAATTTGCTTTTTTAGTTGCTTTTACGTTTACATCACAATTTTTGACGATGATATTATCGCTAGATTTACCTTTTTGAATTAAATTGACAGGCACAACAGAATCAAATTTATCTAACGTTAAGCCACTATCTACATTCCAAACATAATCCCCAGAAACGAAACTTGTAAAGTCATTTTGTGATTTATCACGAGTAAAATCTTTTGCAATAATGCCATCGCCCACACTTACCATTGCAGCAACTGGTTCTTGGTTTTCAAATTGATACACAGCAGTCACCGTTTGTTTATTGCAGGAATATACAACTGTTTTATCAGTGATTGTTGGAAGTGTTTGCATTTCAGCCATTTGCGCAGATGATTTTGTCATTTCAGGTGCATCCTTTGCACAAGCAGATAATACGACTACAGCAGCAAATGCTGGTAAAATTTTAGTTAAATTCATTATTAAATCCTCTTAATTAATCCCCTATATAGGGTGCTACTTAGATACCTTTAATAAAATAAAGTTCCATTATTGGAATAAAAAAGGTGGGATCTGATCTGCCCCACCTTGTTTATCAATAAACGATAAAATTATGTTGATTTTTACCAACGATACCCCAATTTCACGCCCACATTTTGCTGTTTGCCGAGTTGTGAACCTTGAGATTTTGAGATAAAAGCGGAAAGTTGGAAATGTAAAATTTCTGCCTTTAATCCCACTTCTTTTTGCCAATAACGCCCAAATGATTGTTGCAACATCGTGCGATTTACAGTGGTTTGTACGTTAGTGTTTGAAACATCAACATAATTGACAAAGAAATAAGGCTTAACGCTGATATTATCTGTCGGGGTAAATGTATAATCAACTCGAATGCCAGCATTATAGCGATTAAATGCAAGGCTCGGTGTTTGCACTTTCACGTCTTCAGATTGATAATTTTCACGTTCAATAAAATATCGATTAACACCAAAATAAGGCTGAATACCCAATTGCCCTAAACGGAACTGATAACTTGCATTCACACCATAATTTATCGCTTTTCGATGAATTTTTCGGCTTTGTTCTTCAGCCATTTTACTCGCACTAATTCCCGCACCCACGTTTACACCAAATTGTAAATCGCCCCATTGATATTGGGCAAAACCCGACATCATCGTTAATGTCGCGTGATTTTTAACCTGTTCATCAAAAGTATTATCTGAACGGCTATGCGAGAAAACTGCCCCAATTCGTCCATTGGCTAAGGCTTTTTGCACCCCAATTTGACGTAAGTTCGTTTTCTGCTGATAAGTACGGAACGCATCAGAATCATAGCGTCTTTTATCCTGTGCGATATTTGTCCACACGGCAGATTGAGCTTGATCTACAAAAAGACGATCTAATTCATCTTGAACGGAAAGCATACTATTTACTGTTGCAGATAATTCTGATAACGCACTATTTGAATAACGGCTGATCAAGTCTTTTTGTTTGCGTTGTCTTTCCGCTTCTTCTTGAGCTAGACGTTCTTTTTCTGCTTGCTCAGCCACTGCTAAGGCTTTTTCTAGTTGTTGTGTTAAATTCAACTGAGCTAATTTTGCATTAGCAAAATCAATCTGAGCGGTTTCTTTTTCCACCAATGCAGTTGCTTTCTGATTTTGCACCGCTTGTGCCACTTGCTGTTGGGCATTAATCGCCTCAAGTTCGGCTTGTAATGCGTTTAACTGGCTTTGATCAGGCGGAGGCGGGGTATCAGAAAACGCCGCTCTTTTTGACCGCACTTTTGCCTCAGTTTTTTGTTTTTTATCAGTTAGTTCAACTTGTTTTGCTTTTAATGCCTGCTCGGTTTGCTCTGCTTTTACTAAATCATTGCTCAATTCCTGCTCTTTTATTGGGTTATATAAGCGGAATTCGCCGTTTTTCTTCACTAATTTATAACGCCATGCACCCGCATCAACGTGGTCATTTTCTAACGTGAATGTGAGTTTGTCTGATAACGGTTGATTATCTAAGCTTTCAATCAAAGTTAATTGCTTAAGGGTCACAGGTTCTTTGCCTGTGTTGCGAACAGCTAATATGTAATCGCCTTCAGCGTCATTGGATAATTTTAGTTTATCGCTTTCATAGCCAAATAAAGAGGAAGTAAATTGGAATGTGCCTTGCCCCCTCAATGTACCATTTACTGTCAATGTGTTGAAACGATGTTCAGCCGATGTTGGCGTCGTTTCCGTCTCTAACGAACGGCGACGACGGCGTGGCGTATTGTTTGAGCTAGCTGAATAAGCTGAATTTAACGTAACAGTACTGTTATTTAGCGTTAAATTCTGCAATGTGGTATCACTAGGCATTGTCCAAGTCGCATTTTCCAACGTCACTGTTGTGCCTTCGTCGCCCTGAATTTTGTGCGAAAAATGGCTGTTTTTTAAAGAAAATTGAGCAGAATTTTTTAAGTTCACATTACCCATTAAAGTGGCATTATCCACTGTTGCACTTGCATTATCAGAAAGTTGAATATTGCCTGTTTGGGTTGCGTGATTGTTTAATGTGAAGTGGCTATTCTTATTTAAAGTCACATCGCCCATTAAAGTGGCATTATCCACTGTTGCATTTGCGTTATTTGAAAGTTGAATATTGCCTGTTTGAGTTGCTTGATTGCTTAATGTAAAGCGGCTGCTATCCGTTAAATTCACATTGCCCGTTAAAGTGGCATTATTTACCGTTGCGTTTGTGAGATTTGAAAGTTGGATATCGCCTATTTGGGTAGCATTATTGCTTAATGTAAATTGGCTGTGATCTATTAAAGTGACATTGCCATTAAGGTTTGCTAAACCATTAATATTCGCCGTTGCACTATTAGTTAAATTAATAGAGCCATTGATTTGTGTTCTAGGTATAGAAGCAATAACAGCGTTATTGTTCAAATTCTCTGTTTTACAAGTCGTTAATCCTGTCCAATCTGAACGCGTGCAAATAGTATTTTGTTGATTTGGCACAACACCAAATGTCGCGTTGGCGTTATTGCTGATTGTCCAATTTCCCTCAATTTTAGAAACATTGCGAGAAACCACCGCCTGCCCGCCCTGAATGCGGAAATTTTCCGCTTTAAACGTGCGGTCAATCCAATCGTGATCGAATACCACTTCACCTGGTGTTAATCCTTCTGCTTGGGATTGTTTTTGATTTAAATGATTATAAGCGTGCGGTGTCGGTCTGCCGCTGAAAAATAGTTTGCCTTTTGTTTGGGTAATATCGCCGTTTAAGTTTGTACCGCCTGAAAGTAGTAAAGTGCTATCTTCTGCAGTGGGTTGATAAATAAGGTTTAATCGCCCATTATGCTTATTTTCATCTGTTTCGCCAAACCAACCGTTAAATGCAATATCTCGCTTATTAGTTAATTGTTTTAAATCATCATTTATGGTGTCATAACCTGTAATAGTAACATTAGCCACTTGAGTGGTATTATGGTTCACAATCATCGCCCCCTCGTCCGTATTTTGGATACGTTTAAAGGTTAATGAATGTCCGTTAAGATCTAAGCGACCACCACGAAAGCCGAAATAAAATTTATCGGTATCAAATTGTTTATCATCGTTTAATTGGACAGTCCCTCTACCGCTAACCAATCCGATTTCACTAAAGGCTTGTTTTTTATGTTGATCGTCCTCTTGTTGTTCTAAGATTACTTTACCATCGCCAACGCTAATTGAGCCTAAGTTTTTACCTTTTGCTTGAATATGTAACGTTCCTTTACCAATTTTAGAAAGTCGATCATGTTCCACGCCATTTACTTTCCAAATAACAGTACTTTCATCACTGATAGAGATACCAGCCCCTTTCCACGTTTCATTTTTGCTAGGCGAAACTATAAAATCGCCCTCAAAATACAAACCGCCTGCGCCTTGATCAATATTTGATTTCAAAGTAAGTTTACCTACTCCGCCTTCAACATATTCTCCAAAAGTAATGTGCTTTCCGTGATCTAAAGATGGGGTATATTTGTTTTGCTTAGGTAAACTAGGATTAGCAATATCTGACATTTGAGAAAATTTTGGATTGTTTTCTTGGCTAATAGTGCTTTTTCCTAATTCTTTAGCTTCCCACAGATAAGAAGCTCCACCAACCTGATCATAAATACTTGCTCCAGTATCCCCATCTTGGATCTTTGTTAAATAGGCTTTACGTACAATTGGATAGCCATTGTGTGTTCCTTGCTCTGGATTACCTTCTCTTAACACTCCATTGATTAACCATTTTTGTTTTTTTGCATCATAAATAAACATTGGAGAACCACTATCTCCAAATGAAACACCCGTAGGAAGAGGACCATAGTTATTTGGTTCTTTTACGTCCCCATTTAAACTAACGTGTCCATCACTTCCTCCCACTTGATTATGGGTATTACCAGCAATTAGGTAACTATAACCACCAGAGATTTGTTGAGGGTTACCATTTTTTTTATGCCAATATTGTCGCCCTGATCCAATACGCACACGATCGGGATAGTCAGTTATATTTCCATAAGTATTACCATTCATATTAATGGTCATTTCTACTGGAGTGGCATCGGTAACAAATTTATTTAGTCTAGGATTATGGTAATCCTCGTGATAGTAATGCTCATTATCCTTTTGATAATTATTTCTTTTTACAATTTGATAAGTAAAACGATGCTGATCGGGATTTGGACCTTCTGCTCCAAAATCAACGCTATTATATCCACCGTTATGTGCCACACTCACAATATATTGATCGCCCACCAATGTCGCCACGCCATTTCGCGACACCACAGAAAAATCAATCATCGGGGCTTTTGTCATCGATGTGCCAACTAAATGCCCTTCTTTGTTATAAACCTCAATATTTTTAGCCCCAACTGTGAACTTCCCTTTATTCTCGGCAAAATCACGATAATATTGGTAGTCAATCCCAAAATAAGTATGACCTGCCCACGCTTGCGATACTATCCCTAATGAAATGCAAGCGGTTAAAAAATTCAGACGAAATACAGTTTTTTTCATAATGTTTATTTAATTAAGTAATTTTTCGTATTAAAAAATACGTGGTTAAACGACTATTGAACAATAAAAGTGCGGTGATTTTCTAAGGGATTTTAGCTAAAAAAACGAACTAAAAGGCACAAAAGAAAATAAATGAGTAAAACTATATAGTAATTAAGCCAAAATTTCTAGGTTTTTGCTTAATACTTAGTGGGTAATCTAATCTTGCGATGTGGTAATATTGTATATAATTTACATAGGCGACTAAAGTTAAAACAATATCACTAATAAAATAACCGCACTTTATGTGAGTTTTCTCTGAAAGTGCGGTCATTTTTTCTAAGGTTTTTCTAAAATCAGTTTAAGGAAGCGAGCGGTGTGGGAGCTTTTTACTTTAGCAACTTGCTCTGGTGTACCCGTCGCAATAATTTGTCCGCCGCCACTGCCTCCCTCTGGGCCAAGATCGACAATCCAGTCTGCGGTTTTAATCACATCAAGATTGTGTTCAATGACGACAATAGTATTTCCTTGGTCGCGTAATCGATGCAATACTTCAAGTAATTGCTTAATGTCAGCGAAATGCAAACCAGTCGTCGGTTCATCTAGAATATACAAGGTTTTACCCGTATCACGTTTAGAAAGCTCGGTCGCTAGCTTAACGCGTTGTGCTTCGCCGCCTGAAAGTGTTGTGGAAGATTGACCTAATCGAATATAGGATAATCCCACATCCATCAAGGTTTGTAATTTTCTTGCAATCATTGGAATCGCATCAAAAAACTCGCGTGCTTCTTCCACTGTCATATCTAAAACTTGATGGATGGTTTTACCTTTATAACGAATTTCTAAGGTTTCGCGATTATAGCGTTTACCTTTACATTGGTCGCAAGGGACATAAACATCGGGTAAAAAATGCATTTCAACTTTGAGTACACCATCGCCCTGACAGGCTTCACAGCGTCCACCTCGTACGTTAAAGCTAAAACGCCCCGGATTATAACCACGCGCACGTGCCTCTGGCACCCCTGCAAAAAGCTCGCGAATTGGGGTAAATAAGCCTGTATAAGTGGCTGGATTTGAACGTGGCGTGCGTCCAATCGGACTTTGGTTAATATCAATAACTTTATCGAAATGCTCTAATCCCTCAATGGATTGATAAGGTGCGTAATCCGTCTTTTCCGCTCGATTTAACGCATTTTGCGCAAGGGGAAATAAGGTGTCATTAATAAGTGTGGATTTTCCTGAACCAGACACACCAGTTACGCAAGTAAACAAACCAACGGGAATATCTAAATTCACATTTTTTAAGTTATTACCTGATGCACCTTTAAGTTTGAGCCATTTTTTCTTATCAAGTGCGGTGCGTTTTTTCGGGATTTCGATTTTATCTGCACCCGATAAAAATTTTCCTGTGATGGAATTTGGATTGAGCATAATTTCATCGGCATTTCCTTGTGCAATAACTTGTCCGCCATGCACGCCAGCACCAGGCCCAATATCAATAATATGGTCAGCTGCACGAATCGCATCTTCATCGTGTTCCACGACAATTACCGTATTACCAAGATTACGCAAATGAATTAACGTATTAAGTAAGCGTTCATTATCACGTTGGTGCAAGCCAATAGAGGGTTCATCTAATACATACATTACGCCAACAAGTCCCGCACCAATTTGACTCGCAAGGCGAATACGTTGCGCCTCCCCACCTGAAAGAGTTTCAGCAGAACGAGAAAGAGAAAGATAATTCAAACCAACATTGACTAAAAACTGCAAACGCTCGCGGATTTCTTTAAGAATTTTTTCCGCAATTTGTGCTTTTTGACCAGTGAGAGAAAGTGCGGTAAAAAATTCGAGGGTTTCGCCAATGCTTTTTTCCGCAATTATCGGCAAATTGGTTTTTCCAATATACACATTACGTGCTTCGGGTCGCAAACGAGAACCGCCACAATCTATACAAGGTCGATTGCTAATATTTTTCGCTAATTCTTCACGCACCGACATTGATTCCGTTTCTTTATATCGGCGAGCCATATTATTCAAAATCCCTTCAAAAGGGTGCTTGCGAATAACCACATCGCCACGATCATTCATATATTGGAATTCAATTTCCTCTTTGCCTGAACCCTGCATAATGATATGTTGAATTTTCTTTGGCAAAGATTCATAAGGGGCTTCAACATCAAAATGATAATGTTTCGCCAATGATGTAAGCATTTGATAATAATAGAAATTACGACGATCCCAACCTTTTACCGCACCACCAGCAAGAGAAATAGTTGGATTTTGCACCACACGATCTTCATCAAAATATTGCTGCACACCCAAGCCATCACAAGTTGGGCAAGCACCTGCAGGATTGTTAAAGGAAAACAAACGAGGCTCTAATTCTGGCACAGAATAACCACAATGCGGACAAGCAAAATTTGCCGAAAAAACTAATTCTTCTGCTTTCGGATTATCCATATCTGCCACAATCGCAGTACCACCTGAAAGCTCTAATGCGGTTTCAAAAGATTCGGCTAAACGTGTTGCTAAATCTGACCGCACTTTAAAACGATCAACCACTACTTCAATAGTATGTTTTTTCTGTAAGGCTAATTTTGGCGGATCAGATAAATCGCAAATCTCGCCATCAATACGCGCACGAATATAACCTTGCGCAGCAATATTTTCTAAAATCTTGAGATGTTCGCCTTTTCGATTTTTGACAACTGGCGCAAGTAACATCATCTTGCTGTCTTCTGGCAAACTTAATACTTTATCCACCATTTGACTAATTGTTTGTGCCGTTAATGGAACATCATGATCTGGACAACGCGGCTCCCCTACTCGTGCAAACAATAAACGTAAATAATCATAAATTTCCGTAATTGTTCCCACCGTAGAACGTGGATTGTGTGAGGTAGATTTTTGTTCAATGGAAATTGCAGGAGAAAGTCCCTCAATAGAATCCACATCAGGCTTTTCCATTAAAGACAAAAATTGACGTGCATACGCCGAAAGAGATTCAACATAGCGGCGTTGCCCTTCCGCATAAAGTGTATCAAAGGCTAAAGAGGATTTTCCCGAACCTGAAAGCCCAGTAATTACCACAAGTTTATTGCGTGGAATAGTTAAATTAATATTTTTCAGGTTATGGGTTCTAGCCCCGCGAATATCGATATTTTCCATAAAATAACTCAAAAGTATGAAATAAATGTAAATTTTGCGATCATTATCGCATATTTTAATATCTGTGCAAATATCCAGTTAAAATATATAGATCTTTTAAAAAATTTCAGGCAAAATAACCGCACTTTTTTTAGATAAAAAATGAGGTTTTTTTATGGCTGGAATTAATAAAGTCATCATTGTAGGTCATTTAGGTAATGATCCTGAAATTCGTACTATGCCAAACGGCGATGCCGTTGCAAATATCAGCGTAGCAACCAGTGAAAGCTGGAACGATCGTAATACTGGCGAACGCCGTGAAGTAACAGAATGGCACCGCATTGTATTCTATCGTCGTCAAGCAGAGATTTGCGGCGAATATTTACGCAAAGGCTCTCAAGTGTATGTGGAGGGTCGTTTAAAAACACGTAAATGGCAAGATCAAAACGGCCAAGATCGTTACACTACAGAAATTCAAGGCGATGTAATGCAAATGCTTGGTGGGCGTAATCAAAACGCAGGTGGTTATGGTAATGAGATGGGATCTTCACCACAACCTTCTTACCAAGCTCGTCAAACTAACAATGGTAATAGTTATCAATCATCTCGCCCAGCTCCACAACAAGCTACACCACAGGCTGAACCACCAATGGATGGATTTGATGACGATATTCCGTTCTAAATTACATAGATTGAAAAGTAAATGATAAAAATCAGAGAGAAGCTGAATAAAAGAGAGCTTCTCTTTTTATTTTACTAATTAAAAGGACTAAATCTATGATTATAGATTTAGTCCTTAATTTTATAGCTTTAGTTTTAGGGAAGATTAATTGCTACCATTTATCTTCCATATCACATTTTATTGAAGAGTAAAACTAATTTGCACACTTAAACTCGAAGGAAATCCTGCGGGTCTTGTTCCAACAGAGCGAGATACGTTAATAGCGTCTAATGCCGCCTTATCTAAACTTTCATCGCCTGAGGATTTTGTAACCTTAGCACCACTTAACGAACCATCAGCTCCTACATTAAAAGATACACTCACTTTTCCTTGTTTGCGCATTATCTTCGCTCGAGTTGGATAACGTTTATGGCTTTCAATTTCACGGCGGATTGCAGAACGGTAAGCCGCTATTTCACTCGTATCTGTTCCACTTCCTGCTACCTGTGCATTGCTATTAGCTGCACTTGTTGTACTTGCTTTATCATTTACGTTGGCACTTGAATCAATATTTTCATCGCCTTTTGGTAGCTCTTTATTGATTGGTTTCTTTTGTGGTTTAACCTCTTTTTTAGGTTTCTTCTTCGGCTTTTCTTTTGGTTTTGGCTTTTCCTTTTCTGGTTCTTTGATTTTTTTCGGTTCAGGTTTTATTGTTGGATCTTCTACAATTTCTTGTTTTTCTGGTTCTGGCTCTTTTTGTACATTTTCTGGCTCAGGCTCTGGCTCTTTTTGTACATCTTCTGGCTCTGGAGCAGGTTCTTCCAACACCATGCCCTGTAATAGCTCCATAGAAATACTTGTAGATATATCGCCTTGTGCGCTATTTGCACTATCACTTGGCTCATTCCAATTCCATAAGATAAATCCTATAACAACACCGTGTGCGATCAAAGAAATAAGCAAACCCAATAGCGAACGTTTTGTTTGCTGCATAATTATTCCTTACGGCGTAGTTGGTACAGATTGGGAAGGAGTAGATTCTTGAGAATTTTCACCCGCACTTTTTCCCTTATCTTTCATAGAAACAATTGCCACATTTTTGATTTCATTTTTAGAAAGCATATCTGTAATCGTCACAAAATCTTGGAAAGAGGCTTCGGCATCAATTTTTAAAGTTACTTTCTGATCTTTATTCCATTGAGCAATTTCTGCCTCTAGAGCTTCTTGAGAAATAGGTTTATCATTAAAATAGAGTTGTTTATCCGCTGTCACTGTCAATAATTTAGCTAGCTCGTCAGATTTAAATGCGACCGCTGTACTAGCTTTTGGTACATTTACTTGAATTTTACCTTGAGAGATAAAAGATGCAGTAATAAGCACCACAGTAAGTAGCACCAACATAATATCAATGAAAGGGATAATGTTGATTTCATCGAATTTTTTCACGAATTATTCCTTATCTTTTTGTTCGCTTAATACTTTCCATTTTAAACGATTAACTTCAACTTTACGCCCCAAACCGTTATAAAACACCATAGAGGGAATAGCCACTAGAATACCTAATGCAGTTGCTTTTAATGCTAAAGATAAGTGCAACATAATTACACTTGGATCAATGTCGCCACCGCCGTGACCGATTTGATAGAAAGTTAATAAAATCCCGATAACTGTACCAAGTAATCCAACATAAGGCGCATTTGCACCGATGGTAGAAATCACTGTCATATTACGGTTTAAATCAATATCTAATGCATGAATAGTAGAATAATGTGCCACGCTTACCTTTCTTAAAAAAAGATAACGTTCAATTACCATCGCAAGCATAATAATGCTCATCAGTAATAATAAACCGATGATAAAATAATCACTGTACTGTTGTAAAAAATCAAAAAGTTGTACCATTTTTTTTCCTTGTTATTTGAGAAATTTTTTTGAGAATATAATTGAGAATGAATTTCAATCACTCGGGGAATTCTAGCAAAGGCTGAATAATGCGTAAACCTTGAATTTAAAAATTTCTGAATTTTTTACCGCACTTTATGTGGAAAAGTGCGGTTATTTTTTGAAATATTATAGGGAACGAAGATAATCAATGATCATTTGATGATGGTCTTTTATCTTAAATTTATCAAATACTTGCATAATATTTCCGCTTTCATTGATTAAAAAACTAATTCGATGAATACCGTCGTAAGTTCTCCCCATAAATTTTTTTTCGCCCCATACGCCAAATTGCTCCGCAACTTGATGATCAGGATCAGAAAGCAATGTGAAATTAAGTTCTTTTTTCTCAATAAATTGAGCTAATTTTTTCGGGGCATCAGGACTAATACCAAGTACAACTAAACCTAGTGCATCTAATTCAGATTTACTGTCGCGCAATCCGCAGGCTTGTGTGGTACAGCCTGGAGTGAGAGCCTTTGGATAAAAATAAATTAAAACTTTTTTACCACGAAAATCACTTAAAGAAACAAATTTTTCTTGTTGATTTAATAAGGTAAAAGCAGGTGCTTGATTACCAACAGATAATGGATTCATAAAAAACTCCTTTAATGAAAAAAAATTTGCAAATTAAAGTTATTTTAGCGACTATAACAAGTGAAACCAAATAATAAAATTAAAAACCGACGGAGGTTATATGTCAGCGCAAAATCCTTTATTTTCGGGTAGCATAGTTGCCCTTGTTACGCCAATGAATCATTATGGCGAAGTCGATTTTTCCTGTTTAGAAAAATTAGTAGAACACCACATTGAAGCTGGCTCTAATGCGCTTGTTTCTGTGGGTACAACGGGAGAATCCGCCACACTAAGTATTGAAGAAAATGTAAAAGTCATTGAAAAGACTGTTGAATTTGCCAAAGGACGTATTCCTATTATTGCGGGAGCGGGCGCAAATGCGACCAGTGAAGCAATTACAATGACCAAATTATTACGAGACAGTGGTGTAGCAGGATGTTTATCTGTTGTGCCTTATTATAATAAACCAACCCAAGAGGGAATGTATCAACATTTTAAAGCCATTGCGGAATGTACTGATTTACCACAGATTCTTTATAACGTTCCTAGTCGCACAGGCAGTGATATGAAACCAGAAACAGTTGCTCGTTTAGCTGAAATTGAAAATATTGTAGGCATTAAGGAAGCAACGAGAGATGTTAGCCGAATAGTTAAAATTAAGCAGCTTGCAGGTAAGAATTTTATTGTTTTAAGTGGCGATGATGCAACAGGCTTAGAAGCAATAAAATTAGGTGCTGAAGGAGTAATATCAGTAACAAATAACATTGCAGCAAAAGATATGGCTGATATGTGCCGTTATGCACTTGCGGGAGATTTTGATAAAGCGGAAGAAATTAATGCTCGTTTAATGCGTTTACATCACGACCTATTCATTGAATCTAATCCAATTCCAGTGAAGTGGGCAGCTTATCGCTTAGGCTTAATTAAATCGCCACATTTACGCTTGCCACTTACAACACTTAGTGAAGAAATTCAACCAAAAGTAGAAGATGCACTAAAAATCGCAGGATTGTTATAAAAATAAAGGGGTAAGTAATTACCCCTCACTTTTATGTATTATAGATCAGTAAAATGATCAAAAAGTGCGGTCAGAATTTATCAAATTTTCAATTTAGTTAAGGTTAATATATGAAAAAAATAATATTGAATTTAGTAACGGCTATTATTCTAGCTGGTTGTTCGTCTAATCCTGAAACCTTAAAAGCAACCAACGATTCATTTCAAAAATCTGAGACGAGCATTCCCCATTTTTCCCCTTTGGCTACTGGAGGGGTACAGTTACCAAAAGCTGATGATGCCTATTCATTACCTAATATTGAAGTGAAAAAAGGGGAAGATATTGATATTCGCCCACCATTAATCCCTCTCGCTATTATTCAAAATTCAATAACAAAATTTGATGGCGAACGTTCGTTGATTGTCTATCCAAAACAACAGGCAAAACTATACAATCTTCAGCAAGTTGAGCGTTTATTGAAAGAAGAGGGTATTTCATCAACAACAGATGGTTCAATTTTAACGACTGATTGGGCAAAAACAGAGCGAATTGGCGATAAATCTATAGAAATAAAATATCAAATAGAACAAGTTATGACAGCTGATGTAAGTGCGCTTACCGTATCTATTTTACATATGCGCCGAGATGGTATTATTTTTACACCAAATGTATCAGATAAACAATATTATACTTCGGAACGTTTAAATCGCATTGTTTTAACACTCACTACCGCGTATAACAAACAATTACAGGATTTATCAAGCACTTTAATTCAATAGGGGGCGTCATATAATAATTTCTCTAAAATAATAAATATTTAAACATGAGACATAGATCATTCTTTTGAAAATTACTCTGATATTTATCTTTAAAACACTTGAAAATCTAAAATAAGAACGCTATTTTGTTATTAACTAGAATTTAAATCACGCAACAAAGAGGTAAATGCTATGACACTTAATATTACCAGTAAACAAATGGACATCACTCCTGCAATTCGTGAACACTTGGAGGAAAGACTTGCGAAGTTAGGTAAGTGGCAAACGCAGTTAATTAGCCCACATTTTGTTTTAAACAAAGTACCTAATGGATTTAGTGTTGAAGCCTCTATTGGCACACCCTTAGGCAATTTATTAGCCAGTGCAACTTCAGATGATATGTATAAAGCAATTAATGAAGTGGAAGAAAAATTAGAACGTCAGCTTAATAAACTTCAACATAAAAGTGAATCTCGCCGAGCTGATGAACGTTTAAAGGATTCTTTTGAAAACTAAATACTGTAGATAAAATCTAATCTGGCAGTCTTATTGTAAAATGATATGTCTGTCAGATTAATTTTAGATGAAACAATTAAATCACTAAAAATTGATGATCTTTAATAAAATATTAATAATATTTTATTAAATATAGATTAATTTAACCTATCGTGCAAGGCGATGTAAACTTCAGTACATTCACGCTTATCCACTACAAGAACATAAACGACAACTTTATCTTCAATAACTTCATAAACTTAAACAATGCCCTACAGAGCGAAATTTTATTTTATAAAACACACCAAAAAATCCAGAAAACCGCTCGGCAAATACGTATGAATTTCCTAAGCGTTTGATTAATTTTTTCTTAAATTGCTTTTAATAAAAATAGAGATTAATGAAAGATACAGATTAAATTTATATTTTTTAACGAGATAGATATTATTTGACGGGATTAATGGCGGTGAGAAAGGGATTTGAACCCTTGATGCAGTTTCCCACATACACGCTTTCCAGGCGTGCTCCTTCAACCACTCGGACATCTCACCGTAAAAGGTTCGCAAACTATAAAGATTTACTCTGGTTTAGTCAAGTTTTTTACTCTAAAAAATAAAAATCTTTAAAAGATTAGTTAAAAAATAGGCAATAAAAGCTATTGAGCTAATTCAGAGTTAGAAGATACTAATAATTTAGTAAGATGTAACCTTGATAATTATTAAAACAGTTGATTTTTAATAAATACCATATATTAATTTATCTTTTATTCTCTTTCTTAACCTTTTTATTTTAATTAAAAAAGGGATTTTCTCAAAATGATCATACCAAGATGATGGTATATCAATAATTTTATCCATTTCTTTTAAAAGTAAATTTCCTATATGACAATTTAAGTGACCGCATTTTTTGTGCCAAAATTTATATGGACCACAATAATGAGAAATAACTATTGGCATTTTTACGTGTAATAAATTTTTCTTTTTAATCAAACCTCGATCCGTTGGTGTAAAATTAAATCTATTATTAATAAATTTTACTTTTCCTTTACAGATACCATTTAGACTATCTTGATCTTGGTATTTCATAACATTATTGTATTTATTCATCCAATTTATTGATTTTTGGAAAATATTTTCTTCTTTCCATTTATTTAAATTAATTAATAATATGCCCGCATTAAAATAAAAATCTCCTTCTAAACCAATTGTTTTTTTATAAGCTTCATTTTTTACATCAATAAAAGTATCTCGACATGCTGCCAAATAATAGTTCGTTATATCTATATTCCAAAGTTCTTGAAGTGAAGAGTTTGTTAATGTGTCCACATCAATATAAATAGCTTTTTCTATATCCTTTATGTATTTAGTTAAATTTAGTCTAGCGTAAGTAGCTAAAGATATATAATCTATTGTTTTTGGAAAGTTTTGAAAATCTGACTCACAAACTGGCAAGAAAAATACTTTACAAGAGTATGCGCTTGCTAAATTATTTATTATGGTCTTATTTTCCTGATTTATTTTCATATCAAGAATATAAAAATTTATTTTTTCAGGTGTGTTTTTAATAATACTAAAAATACTTACAGCTAAATAAGGTGCATAATAGTTGTCAGACGAAAATATAATATTCATTGTCTGACTGTCTGTCTGTCTGACTGTCTGTCTGTCTGTCTGTCTGTCTGTCTGTCTGTCTGTCTGTCTGTCTGTCTGTCTGTCATGAAATTATCTCTGATTAACGTGTGAATTATTATTTTTAGGGTTATTTTTTTGATAGATTAAATAATTTTATTTACTTTATAATTTACTTTTTAAAACACTCAATGCCTTTGCTCGATGAGAAATTTTTTTCTTCTCAGCTGTTTCTAATTCAGCAAATGTGCAACCTTGTTCTGGACTAAAGAATAAACTATCATAACCAAAACCATTTTCGCCTTTTTCTTCAAAACCAATCACGCCACAACACTCGCCTTCGGCTATAATTGGCGATGGATCTGTTGGATGCTGTAAAAACACGATACAGCTCACAAATTTAGCTTGGCGTTGATCTTGTGCAACATGAGCAAGCTCTGCCAATAATTTCTCACGGTTTTTAGCATCATTGCCCTCTTCACCAGCATAACGAGCAGAATACAAACCTGGTGCGCCATTAAGTGCGGAAACCACCAAGCCTGAATCATCCGCAATAGCAGGTAAACCTGATTTTTCTGAGGCATAACGTGCTTTTAATAACGCATTTTCGACAAAAGTTAAGCCTGTTTCTTCTGGGCTTTCAATGCCTAAATCTGTTTGTGCAATCACTTCAAAACCAAAATCAGATAGAACATCAGCCATTTCTTTTACTTTTCCTTTATTGCCTGTAGCAAGTACGATTTTTTGTTTCATAATCAATCCTTTTATTGATGATAAGCTGACGTTAAATCAGCCCAGTTTTGCTCGGTAAATTGAATATTCATTCGTCCAACTTCTTTTTCGAAGGAACGTTTTAAACGGTTCAGATTTTGCACTTTCCAAAAATCTCCAGATTTTTCGCCGCACTTATCAAAATCCAGTAACCAACATTTTTGCCCTTGTTCAGCTTGTTGAAGCAAAATATTATGTGCATTCAAGTCTGTATGGCAAATCTGTAAATCATGTAGTTTTCGAATCAAACAACCAATTTGCATCCAAGTTTCTTTTGGCAATGTTTGTGTTTGTAAAAGTGCGGTTAAATCCTGCGCGTTTTCGATTTTTTCCGTCAAAATATCCGCTTGATAGCAAATACCTAACTTGCCTTTTTGAATACGTGCAGCAATGGGTTTAGGCACAGGTAACCCCGCTTCATACAAACGTTGCAACAAATGAAACTCAGCAAAACTACGGGTAGTTTCAAGAGCAGAAAAACGATAACGATCTTTGTTCAGTTTACCCCAAAGTCCACCGCGATAATAATGACGCAACGCACAATTTACACCAAACCAATCTTCGGTTTGCAAGAAATAAGTGGTGCCTCGACCTTTTGCACTCCCTATCACTCGTTCTTGTTTTTGCCAAAATTCCGCTTGGAAAAACTCGGTTGCTTGCTCAAAAGTGCGGTCAAAATTAAAGATAAAATATTGGTTATCTTGTTGGAATTGCTGCATTAGAACGTTGTTATGAATAGAAAATGGGGTCATTCTACTTTAAAATAGGCACAAATTAAATGATAAAGGAACGTTAATGCCACTTTTTACCGAAGCTCCAAAATCCCTTTGTATTCTCCGATTGTCAGCTGTAGGCGATGTCTGCCATGCCTTAGCGGTGGTTCAGCACATTCAGGCATATTATCCCCAAACAGAAATTACTTGGATTGTAGGCAAAACCGAAATGGGTTTGCTTTCAGGTATTCCTAATGTCACGCTCATTCCTTACGATAAAAAAACAGGATGGAAAGGTGTATTGTCTTTGTGGAAACAACTAAAAAATAAACAATTTGATGCACTATTAAATATGCAAACAGCATTTCGTGCATCACTCCTTTCTTTAGGAATTAAAGCAAAATTCAAAATTGGATTTGGAGAAAAACGTTCTCGCGAAGGGCAATGGCTATTTGTAAATCGTCGTATTACAGATCCTTTTTCCCCTCACGTATTAGATGGATTTATGGCTTTCGCTGAATATATTGGCGTACCAAAATCAGAACCGAAATGGGAATTAGCTATTTCAGAAGATGATTATAAATTTGCCGATCAATTTATTGATTTTTCTCGTAAAAATTTATTGATTTCCCCTTGTTCTAGCAAAGCAGAAAAAGATTGGCTAATTGAACGTTATGCAGAAATTGCCAATATTGCCCATCAGCATAATATCAATGTGATTTTCTGCAGTTCGCCAGCGAAACGTGAATTAGAAATAGTCGAAAAAATTACCGCACTTTGCCATTTCACGCTAACCAATATTGCAGGAAAAACAAACCTAAAACAGCTTACCGCTTTAATTTCTAAGGTTGATCTAGTACTTTCGCCAGATTCTGGCCCTGCCCATATTGCGACAACACAAGCAACACCTGTTATTGGCTTATATGCCTATCACAATCCTTTGCGGACTGCACCTTATAATAATTTAGATAACGTGGTATCTGTATATGAAGAAAATGCCCAAAAAGAATTTGGCAAACCGTCTTTTGAACTACCTTGGGCAACCAAACTAAAAGGGAAAAATTTGATGGCAGAGATTCAAGTCGAACCCGTCATTGAACAAATGAAAAAATTGGGATTATTTTGAAAAAATGATCTGTATCTCAAAACTTAGATGGTTTTAATATAGCCAACTTAAAAGTTGTTTTTGGAAAGTAAGAACTTTAGTTTTTTAAGTTAAAAATCAATAACTTGCTGTTAAAATAGTTTATATTTAGTCATAAAAATCTATACCTTAATCTCTCGCTTATTTAGTCCAATTTTTGCAGGTACAGATTGAAATCCAAAATTAGTTTGAATTTTACGCAATTAAATGCAAATGATTATAAATAAACCAATTGATTATTATTGTAATCATCGTTATTATCATCGCCATTCTCCTATTTTTAATTATTACAATAAGGAAAACAGATGCGATTTTCTAAACTTTCCCTTGCAATTACAACAACCTTAGTGACAGCAAACGCACTAGCGCAATCCGTTGAATTAGACTCTATCAACGTTATTGCGACACGAGATCCAAGTAGGTTTGCTTATACGCCACAAAAGCAATCTAAAGATAGTCTTCTTTCCAAACAAGCGACTAGTGTTGCAGCAGCGTTAGAAGACATTCCCAATGTTGATATTAGAGGCGGTTCGAGAAGCATTGCTCAAAAACCTAATATTCGAGGGTTAAGTGATAATCGTGTTGTGCAAGTCATTGATGGCGTAAGACAAAATTTTGATTTAGCACATAGAGGTTCTTATTTTCTTCCAATGTCACTTATTCAAGAAATTGAAGTAATCAAAGGGCCAAGTAGCTCCTTATGGGGTAGCGGTGCATTGGGTGGTGTTGTGGCAATGCGTACGCCAAATGCTTTAGACTTATTGAAAAATAATGACAAATTCGGAGTTAAAATTCGCCAAGGTTATCAAACTGCTAATAATTTATCGGAAAAGGATGTGTCTGTATTTGCGGCAAATGACAAATTCGATGTTCTTATTAGTGGTTTCTACAATAATGCGGATAATTTACGCACTGGTAAAGGCAACAAGCTGAATAATACCGCCTATAAACAGTTTGGGGGCTTAGCAAAGTTTGGTTGGCAAATTAATGATGCGAACCGTGTGGAATTATCCCACCGCGAAACTCGTTTTAAACAAACAGCACCAAGCAATAATGAGGTGGAAAACGAACTTACTAATGAACAAATTACAGATCAAATCAAAGAGTATCACGATCCATCCAACGGTTCTCCACCGAAAAAGCCATCAATAGGAGAGTTTTACTCTGGCGTGAAAACACGTTTAGGTAGTGTCAGTTATTTAACTGATCAACAAATTCCTGATCAAAGCACGGTATTTAACTATTATTTAACGCCTGATAATCCTTATCTAAATACGCATATCGCACTGTATAACAATAAAACTATTGAGAAAGAACAGCGTAAAGTCAGTGGTGTGAAAGATCAGACTAAATTGACTACCCGAGGTATAAATTTACGTAATTCTTCCGAATTATCTCACATTTCCTTTGTTTATGGGGTGGATTATATGCGAGATAAAATCCGTACCGAACGAGGCAAAAACGATAAAGATGCGAAGTTTCGAGCGGAACCCTATAATGCGAATTCAAACACTACAGGCGTTTATTTAATCGCCCATATTCCGCTATTTGGGGAAAAATTGCTACTTTCGCCAAGTGTACGTTATGACCACTACGATACCTCAAGTAAAACTGTAAAATATAAGGATAAACATTTATCGCCTGCAACAAAATTGACTTGGAAAGTAACCAATTGGTTAGATTTTTCTGCTAAATATAATGAAGCTTTCCGAGCACCATCTATGCAAGAGCGGTTTGTGAGTGGTGCTCACTTTGGGGCACGTCTTGGTGGAGGGCGAGAGGAAATCAATAAATTTATAGCAAATCCAAATTTGCGCCCTGAAACAGCGAAAAATAAAGAAATTACCGCAAATCTACATTTTGATAGTCTGTTTAAACAAGGCGATAAATTCAAAATTGAAGCGACTTATTTCCGTAATGATGTGAAAGATTTTATTAACTTAAAAATATTTAATGATGCAAAGACAAATACAAATGGAGCATTGTTGCCAAAAAATTCCCAGTATCAAAACATAACTAATGCCCGTTTAAGCGGTATTGAATTGCAAGCTCAATACCAAACAGAACGTTTAACACTGTTTACTAACTATGGCAGCACCAAAGGTAAAGATAAAGATAGTGGCGAAGCTTTATCAAACATTGCCGCAAGCAAAATCGGCGTAGGGGTAAATTATGCTTTAGTAAAAGACAAATTCACTGTGGGAGCGACAGTAACCCATTACGCTGCTCAACGCCGAGTGCCTAAAGATCATGGTGTTACCTACCCAAGTTATATACTGACCGATCTTCGTGCTACCTATGCGCCATTAAAAGGCGAATGGAAAAACCTGCGTTTAGATTTTGCACTGGAAAACTTGTTTGATAGAAAATATCAACCCGCGTTTAGTTTAATGGAAGGCACTGGTCGTAATGCGAAAATTAGTGCAGTTTATAGCTTCTAAATTTACTTTGGAAAAACGCCCCGAGTTGTTTTCCCTCAATTTTTGTAATTTTGTCAATTAATAATAAATAGAACATAAGGAATGAAAATGAGACCTCGTTATTCTGTTATTGCAAGTGCGGTCAGTTTAGGCTTTGTTTTGAGTAAATCAGTGATGGCATTAGGTCAGCCAGATACTGGATCATTGAACCGTGAACTAGAACAACGTCGAATTCAACCAGAAGCCAAACCTAGTGGCGAATTATTTAATCAAGCAGCAAAATCGCCTTATACCGCACAGTATAAACAAGAGCTAAAATTTCCACTTACGCAAGTACAGATTTTAGATCGAAACAATCAGGAAGTGGCGGCAGATGAACTTGCGCATATTTTGAAAAATTATGTAGGAAAAGAGGTATCGCTGTCAGATTTAAGTAATTTGGCAAATGAGATCAGCGAATTTTATCGTAATAATAATTATTTAGTGGCAAAAGCGATTTTACCACCGCAGGAAATTGAGCAAGGTACGGTAAAAATTCTGTTACTCAAAGGTAATGTGGGCGAAATACGCTTGCAAAATCACAGTGCATTAAGCAATAAATTTGTATCCCGTCTCTCTAATACAACAGTAAATACGTCCGAATTTATTTTGAAAGATGAGTTAGAAAAATTTGCTTTAACAATAAATGATGTTCCAGGGGTAAATGCTGGTTTGCAACTCTCCGCAGGCAAAAAAGTCGGCGAAGCGAATTTACTGATTAAGATTAACGATGCAAAACGTTTTTCTGGTTATGTTTCAGTAGATAACCAAGGCAACAAATATACAGGGCGTTACCGTTTGGCTGCTGGGACAAAGGTAAATAATTTGACTGGCTGGGGCGATGAATTGAAATTGGATTTACTGAGTTCTAATCAGGCTAATTTAAAAAATGCTCGTATAGATTATTCCTCTTTAATTGATGGTTATTCTACGCGTTTCGGTGTAACTGCTAACTATCTCCATTACAAATTAGGTGGTAATTTTAAATCATTACAATCTCAAGGGCATTCCCATAACTTAGGGGCTTATTTGTTGCACCCAACAATCCGTACACCAAATTTTCGTTTAAGTACTAAAGTGAGCTTTAATCATCAAAACCTTACGGATAAACAACAAGCGGTTACAGTGAAACAAAAACGGAAAATAAATAGTTTAACTGCAGGGATTGACGGTTCTTGGAATCTTATTAAAGATGGGACAACTTATTTTTCATTATCTACTTTGTTCGGTAATTTAGCGAATCAAACTAGTGAACAAAAACAGTATGCAGCAGAGGATTTTCAACCAAAATCGCATTTTACGGTATATAACTACCGCTTGTCTCACGAGCAAATTTTACCAAAATCTTTTGCTTTCAATATTGGTATAAACGGTCAGTTTGCTGATAAAAACCTTGAAAGCTCACAGAAAATGTTGCTTGGTGGTCTGTCTGGCGTGCGTGGACATCAAGCTGGTGCGGCTTCTGTGGATGAAGGGCATGTGATACAAACAGAATTCAAACATTATTTACCAGTCTTTTCCCAAAGTGTGCTAGTAAGCTCATTGTTCTATGACTATGGTTTTGGGAAATCTTATAAACATGGCCAATTTCTCGAAAAAGGCGTGAAAAATAGCGTGAAATTACAAAGCGTTGGTGCAGGACTTTCTTTTTCAGATGCAGGCAGCTATGCCATCAACGCTAGTATCGCTAAACCGCTTGATAACAATATTAATAATGCCGATAAACACCAATTTTGGCTTTCTATGATTAAAACTTTCTAAGGAGATATGTCATGTATAAATTAAATGTAATTTCTCTTATCATTTTGACCACTTGCAGTGGTGCGGCGTATGCCTCTACACAGGATTTTCCACAAAATCATAAGATCATTACTGGGGAGGCGACTTTTTCTACAACTGGAAATAAAATGACGATTACTCAAAGTAGCACTACAACTCAAATAGACTGGAAGAGTTTTGACATCGGCCAAAATAAAGAAGTGGAATTTAAACAACCCACCACAAATTCTGTGGCATATAACCGTGTAACTGGCGGCAATGCTAGTCAAATCCAAGGGAAATTGAAGGCAAACGGTAAAGTTTATTTAGCAAACCCTAATGGGGTTATTATTACCAAAGGGGCAGAAATTAATGTAGCTGGTTTATTTGCAACAACCAAAGATTTAGAGAAAATCAGTGAAAATGGCAATAGCTATCAATTTACCCGTAAAACAAAAGAAGGTAAGGTGCTAACAGAAGGTCAGGTGCTAAAAGACGGTCAGGTGGTAAAAGAAGGTCAAGTTATCAATGAAGGGAACATTACGGCACAAGATTTCGTGGTACTTAATGGCGATGAAGTTATCAATAAAGGGAAAATTGACGCTACAAATGGCAAAGTATATTTATCCTCAGGCTATAATTTCACATTTACCTTATCAGATAGCGGTATAAGTGTGGCATTAGAAGATAATGCAGTACAGGGTATTGTTAAAAATGAAGGTATTGTTAAAAATGAAGGGAGTATTAAAGCAGGAGATATTACACTAAGTGCAAAAGGGCGTAACCAAGCATTAGATAGTTTGGTTGTGAATAATGGAGTGTTAGAAGCAACTAAAGTCAGAAATACAAACGGAAAAATTGTGTTATCTGCTGACGATGTTCAGTTAAATGATAAAAGTAATATTAAAGGGGAAGTTGAAACTTTATTTACCTCAACAAATAAAGATAAAAAACTTAAAATCACTTCTCAAACTGGATCAAAAGTTACCTCGTCTAAAATCAACTTTGAAGGCAAAAGTGTTAATATCAACGGTAACTTTGGGCGTGAAAATAGTGATAAATACTATCGTGATGAACAGAAACAGTTAAAAACCGAAGTTAATATTGACGTGCCAGACACTGAAAATATTCGTATTGCGGATAAAGATAATACGGGTACGGGTACGGGTACGGGTTCATTTATACAAACAGAGGCGTTAAGTTCATTACTGGCTAATAATGGAAAAGTGAATCTTAAAGGAAAGGACGTTAATATTTCAGGCAATATCAATATAGATTCCTTTAGAGGTACAGATTCGCTATTAAAGCTAACTAACCAAGGTCATATTAATATTGATCATGCGGATATTCACTCAAAAGGTCGTTTATTTGTTGTAACGAGTTTGCAGAATAAGGAAGATTTTAAATCAGATATTAAAATTACTGACAGCAAAATAAATCTTGGTAACGGAGCGATAGGATTGGGGCGTAGTGTCAATGAAGAGGATTATGAAAACCGATGGAAGAGAGCAGAAAAGTCACAACGCAAGAAGTTTAATGTTGATATGCGTAATGTAGTCTTTAATCAGGTTGATGATGTGGTTTTAGCGGGTGGATTTGAAAAAGTTAATTTAAATAACATCACCGCCACAGGACAGACGAATTTTTACATTGATGGGGGGGTATCCCGTAATAATTCAAAATATGAATACGGTGTATTGGATTTAGACAAGCGTACACAGTTATCTTCGTTAGAACAAGGCAGACGCCGTTGGAAATATTACAATGATTTAGATTTAGATATGAACAAAGCCTATTGGCATCGTTTTGATATGTTTGCCACCAAAAATACAGGGCGAGCAGCTATTAAAGGCACAGAAATTAATATTTCTAACAGTAATATCAACCTAAAAAATGGATTTGTGCATTTACTGGCAGAAAAAATTAAGTTAGATAATAGCAAGATTGATATTACCTTTGATAAAGATAATTCACAAGATATTTCAACTCAAATTAACCGTTTAGGAATGAATGGTAAAGTCTCAATGGTAAACTCACATATCAAAATCGTGGGCGATGAGAAAAGCGATATATCTCCAAAAGCACCTTATGCTACGATGTTTTTAATCGGGGAATTAATAGGGGAAAAAAGTTCTATTTTTGTGAAATCTCATCAGGGTTACACCTTTAGAACTGATGGCGATACAAAAATTGCAGGTAAAAATAGCAAAGATGACTTGAAAATTACTGCAATTAACACAGGTGGAAGAACTGGGAAGGAAGTGATCATTAATGGTGCGCCTGGCTCAATTGATAATGATGCGAATATTGCCAATATGGCATTTACTATTGGTGATAACGCAAATACCAAAACAACCATTGAAAATGCCGACATCACTGCCTTAGCACCAAACGGTGGGACAGCTTATTTAAGCTCCAAAGGGGTAGAAATTGAGGTAAAATCAAATTCAAATTTCACATTCTTTGAACTTCCTCGTGAGAAAAACTTTAATCAAACAAAAATTAACGGCGATTCTACCAAACTCAGTGAACGTGGTTTTGCTAGACTTTATGACAAAATTAACGGTGTGCGAGCCAGCAACTTGTCTGCTGAGCAATTGAATGTTACGGACGCAAGCGAAAAAATCATTAATACAAATTTAGTGAGTAGCTTAGATGTTGAAAAACTTGTTTCTGTTGCAGTTTGTGATGCAGGTAAAGGTTGCGAAGAACAACAATTCGGCGATAAAGGTAATAATACTAAAGTGAGTGTTGGAGAGTTAGAAGCTGAACAATAACTATTCAGAACACAAGGTAAAAGCATAAAGCCAATCTGACAGACATCAATTAAATTGCATGCCTGTCAGATTTATTAATAGCCACTATCGCTACATTATTTTAAACATCCACGTATAACCAATACGCCAACATTTCGAGCTTGCGCGACAGCTTTTGGTTTACTCAGTTTAATTTTTAATCCTTGAAGTTGATAACGTGATTCAAGCAACTCTGCCACTTCATAAGCCACTCGCTCAATCAACAAGAAAGGTTTACTTTCCACATAATCAATTATCACTTGGCTCACTTCAGCATAATTTAAACAATAGGCAACATCATCCGTTTCTGCCGCTTGCTTACAATCCCACGCCATTTCCAAATCAAACACAAGTTTTTGCTTTATTTGCTGTTCCCAATCATATACACCGATTTGTGCAAAAACAGTCAATTCTTCAATAAAAATACGATCCATAAGGTTTCCTCTAAAATTATTGTAGGCGTATGCTATCAATTTTGGGTAGAATAACGAACAGTTTTTCTTGCTGGAGTACAAAATGAGCCTTTTCGCCCTTTTTTATATGCTTTTTGCCTATCTTTTAGGCTCTATTTCCAGTGCGATTTTAATTTGTCGCCTTACTGGATTGCCTGATCCTCGTCAAAATGGTTCACACAATCCTGGTGCGACGAATGTATTACGTATTGGAAATCGTAAGTCTGCCTTGGCGGTGCTTATTTTTGATATGTTAAAAGGGATGATTCCTGTATGGGCAGGTTATTATTTAGGTTTAACCCAATTTGAATTAGGGATGGTCGCACTTGGTGCTTGTTTAGGGCATATTTTCCCCATTTTTTTTCAATTTAAAGGTGGCAAAGGTGTTGCAACTGCCTTTGGGGCAATCGCACCGATTTCTTGGGCTGTTGCAGGTTCAATGTTTGGTACGTGGATCTTTGTTTTTCTTGTTAGTGGCTATTCTTCATTAAGTGCGGTTATTTCTGCATTACTTGTGCCTTTTTATGTGTGGTGGTTTAAACCTGAATTTACTTTTCCTGTTGCACTGGTGTGTTGCCTATTAATTTATCGTCATCACGATAACATTCAACGCTTATGGCGTGGTCAAGAAGATAAAGTTTGGGCTAAATTTAAAAAGAAATAAAAATTTTACCGCACTTTTCTAAATTTCCACTGGAGTTTTCTGTGTATACTAAAGGTTCCGTTTCCACCCGTATTGCGAAATATTTATTTATCATTCTTATCGTTGCTGGTGTGATTAGTTCTCTCAGTTTGGCAATTATGAGCAGTAATAAATATGATGCCGAAGCCATTAATATTTCAGGTTCTTTGCGTATGCAAAGTTATCGCTTACTTTATGAAATGCAAGACCAACCAGAAAGCGTGGAAACAAACTTACGTCGTTATCATATAAGCCTTCATTCATCTGCTTTACTAGAAGTTCAAAATCAATTTTTCACACCGAATGTATTAAAACATTCCTATCAAAACATTTTGCAACGTTGGACGAACATGGAAAAATATGCGCGCCAACAGGATGTAAAAAACTATAGTAAGCAGCTTACTAACTATGTTGCAGATGTTGATTATTTTGTGTTTGAACTACAACGTTTTAGTGAGCAGAAATGGATTTTAGGCGTTTCAGTATTAGGTTTTGCGATGTTGTTAATTTTGCTGATGGTGTCTTATGTGATTTGGTATACAAACCGAGAAGTTGTGAAACCTTTGCATTTAATGACAAAAGCCAGTATGCAAGTGCAAATGCGTCAATTCAATCATATTCCACTTGACACAAGGAAACAAAACGAACTTGGCACACTGGCTCGCGTATTTACACAAATGTCCACAGAACTGGGACAGCTTTATTCGCGTTTAGAAGAAGCGGTAAACGAAAAAACGCAAAAGTTGCGTCAAACTAACCGCACTTTAAGCACTCTTTATCAAAGTGCTCAACTTCTGAATACAAACACAATTAACGATAAAATTTTAAATCAAGTTTTGAATTACATTTTTATTAGCAACCATTTGAACTTCGTTAAAGTGGAAGTGATGGGGGCTGAACATTGGGATATTACATTGGGTAAGCAAGATGCTAATAATGAACTACAAATCGAAACCCTTTCTGTGGATAACGAAGAACTAGGTGTACTCTCTTGGCAAGCAGGATTACCTTGTCCAGATCCCCGAATTATGCAAAATTTAGCACAAATGCTTGCTCGTGCGCTTTATTTCCATAAAAATTTACGTCAGAAAGAACAGATTTTATTAATGGAAGAACGCTCAATTATTGCACGAGAGTTGCACGATTCTTTAGCTCAAGTCTTATCATTTTTACAAATTCAACTTACTTTGCTCAAACATAACCTGAAGAAAGAAGACGAACAATCAAAAGAAAAGAGTTTGGCAATTATTGCCAATTTTGAACAAGCCCTTTCTGGTGGTTATGCACAGTTACGTGAGCTTTTAGCCACTTTCCGTTTAACTATACAAGAAGCGAATTTACAGCTTGCACTAAAACAAGTGATTGATTCATTACGCTCACAAACAACAATGCAAATGAATGTGAATTGTCAATTACCATCGCAAAGTTTGAACCCTCAACAGCTGGTTCACGTTCTGCAAATTGTACGTGAAGCCACCACCAATGCGATCAAACATTCTCAAGGCACGGTAATTGAAATTAGCGCAAGAATTAATGCGGAAGGCGAGTATGAAATTTTAGTTGAAGATGATGGGGTTGGCATTCAAAATCTTGAGGAGCCAGAAGGGCATTACGGCTTGAATATTATGGCGGAACGTTGTCGTCAGCTTAATGCACAATTGCATATTCATCGCAGAGAGCAAGGCGGCACACAAGTCAAAATTACCTTGCCAGATACATTATATTAGGACATCAAAATGCAAAATTTACAACCTTTTCACACTTTCCACATTCAGTCTAATGCTCGTGAAATTATTGAAGCACATAGTATCGAACAGCTACAACAAGTGTGGGCTCATTCTAAATCAGAAAATTTACCCACTCTTTTTTTAGGTCAAGGAAGTAATGTTCTATTTCTAGATGATTTTAATGGCATCGTGATCCTTAATCGTTTAATGGGGATTACGCACGAACAAGATGCAAATTTTCACTATCTTCACGTCAATGGTGGGGAAAATTGGCATAAATTGGTGGAGTGGTCTATTAATAATGGTATTTATGGCTTAGAAAATCTGGCTCTGATTCCCGGTTGTGCAGGCTCTGCGCCCATTCAAAATATCGGTGCTTATGGCGTTGAATTTAAAGATGTATGTGATTATGTGGAGGTACTTAATTTAAATACGAACGAAACCTTTAGACTCGACACAGAACAATGTGAATTTGGTTATCGTGAAAGTATTTTTAAACATCGTTATCAGCAAGGTTATGTGATTACAGCGGTTGGATTAAAGCTAAAAAAAGATTGGCAGCCTATTCTAAAATATGGTTCGCTTGTAGAGTTCGATCCGAAAACGGTCACCGCTAAACAAATTTTTGATGAAGTCTGTCATATCCGTCAAAGCAAATTACCTGATCCCAATGAAGTGGGTAATGCAGGGAGTTTCTTTAAAAATCCCGTTGTCAGTTCAGAACATTTTGAGGAAATCAAAAAACATCACGAAAATCTACCGCACTTTCCACAGGCAGATGGCTCAGTGAAATTAGCGGCAGGCTGGCTGATTGATCAATGCAATCTTAAAGGTTTTCAAATTGGCGGTGCAGCCGTTCATGAAAAACAAGCATTAGTATTAATTAACAAAAGCAGGGCAACAGGACAAGACGTGGTCAAACTCGCCCATCACGTTCGCCAAACTGTTGCAGAAAAATTTGGTGTATCTTTACAACCTGAAGTCCGCTTTATTGGTGCAACTGGCGAAGTAAATAGTGAGCAAATTATCACGTAATTTTATAAAATAAGGATATAAACAATGAACTTTAAAGAAATTTTAGAAATCTTGCCCAAAATCGATCATCTAACGGGTTTGAACGTGATGAATGGAGAAACTATTATCCATAACATTCCTGCGATACAAGGTAAATTAGGTTCGCTTCGCCTTTATAATGCGTTGGCTGAAAAATTTAACGGGAAATTAAACCGCACTTCCGCACAACAAGGTGTTGAATGGTTTGCAGAACACGTAGAAGATGCTACAGCAAATCCAGGCAAACATCCGAATATCGATCTACTATTCAAAGTCATTGATGAAAATCTTAATTTAACTTTAATTCCACTTTGCTAATTAATCAGAATTATTTAAAAATAATTGAACTTTCAATTGATAAAATCTGTCTTATTAACAAATTGGTTCAATAAGATAGCTTATTGTGCTATAACTAAGTACATTGATTGGCAAAAGCCAAAATAAAGAAGGGAAACGATGGATAAAGAAACACAAATGATGTTAGTTCCTCAAGGCAGTATCGAAGGTTATATTCGTGCAGCAAATGAATATCCGATGCTGACCGCAGAGGAAGAAAAGGAATTGGCAGAACGTTTGTATTATCACGAGGATTTAGATGCCGCGAAAAAACTTATTTTGTCGCATCTTCGTTTCGTGATCCATGTTGCACGTGGCTATTCTGGCTATGGTTTGCCACAAGCTGACTTAATCCAAGAAGGCAATATCGGCTTAATGAAAGCGGTAAAACGTTTTAACCCTGAAGTTGGTGTACGTTTGGTGTCATTTGCCGTACATTGGATTAAAGCGGAAATCCACGAATATGTGCTTCGTAACTGGCGTATCGTAAAAGTAGCGACCACGAAAGCTCAACGTAAATTATTTTTCAACCTACGCAAAACTAAACAACGTTTAGGCTGGTTCAACGAAAATGAAGTTGATATGGTCGCAAATGAATTGGGTGTTTCCAAAGAAGATGTGATCGAAATGGAGTCTCGAATGAGCGGTGCCGATGTAGGTTTTGATTTACCTACTGATGATGCAGAAACAGAGACCTATTCTCCAGCCCTTTATTTGGAAGATAAAAGTTCTAATTTCGCTGCAGAGCTGGAAAATGAAAACTTTGAAAGCCAAGCAACCGAGCAATTAGGTGTGGCGTTACAAAGTTTGGATGCACGTAGTCAGGATATTATTAAAGCTCGTTGGTTAGATGATAACAAAGCAACATTACACGACTTAGCAGCAAAATATAATGTATCTGCGGAACGTATCCGTCAATTAGAAACCAATGCACTGAAAAAATTAAAAAGTGCGGTGAGTTTTTAAATAATTTATAAAAAGAAAACCTGCTGATTAGCAGGTTTTTTATTTATCATTTAAACGTAATTTCAAATCTTCAGCATTTTGGCAAGTCTTAATCTTATCAAACTCTTGGTTCGCCTCATCATATTCCTTATTCAAATAACGTAACCATTGTTTAATTCGTGCCACATGGTAAAAACCGCTGCCATATTCATTTTCAACATTCGCATATTTTTGCAAGATTTTTTGAATCTCATTCCAAGGCATTTTTTCTGCATTTGATTTCAGAACATGGCTTAAGTTCGGAATATTCAATGCACCTCGTCCCACCATTAAATCCTGACAACCTGTTTGAGATAAGCAATCTTGACCATCTTGCCAATGCCAAATTTCTCCGTTAGCAATAACAGGAATGGATAAACGCTCTCGGACTTTACCAATTTTTTTCCAATTAATTCTATCAGCACGATAACCATCAGATTTTGTGCGTCCATGCACTGTAATTTCGGTTGCTCCCCCTTGCTCTACCGCATCAGCGATTTCAAAAGCTTGAGAAATATCATCCCAGCCTAACCGCACTTTTACACTAACGGGGAATTCACTTGGCACGGCTCTGCGTAAGGCTTGAGTTGCACGATAAATCAATTCAGGCTGTTTCAATAATGCCGCACCGCCATTGCTGCCATTCACTGTTTTAGAAGGGCAACCACAATTTAAATCAATGCCATGAGAACCAAGCTCGATTGCACGAATTGCATTTTCAGCAAGGTATTCTGGATGCTGCCCTAGCAACTGCACTCGCACAGGCGTGCCTGAAGAAGTAAAGCCCTGATTTTTTAATTCAGGGCATAAACGATAAAATACTTTTTCAGGAAGAAGTTGATCAACCACGCGGACAAATTCTGTTATACATAAATCGTAGTCATTCACTTCCGTGAGAAGTTGGCGTACAAAGGGATCAAGAACCCCTTGCATAGGCGCAAGAATAACACGCACTATTTCCAGCCTTTTGCTTTACAAATTAAATCGTAAGCAGCTTGAATCTGTTGCGTTTTTTCTTTTGCCATTTCCATCATTTCTGGCGGTAAACCTTTCGCCACGAGTTTATCTGGATGGTGTTCATTCATTAAACGACGATAAGCGCGTTTTACTACTTGTTGCTCGTCGGACTCAGTCACACCCAATACTTTATAGGCATCATTTAAAGTTGGGCCAGAAGTATGTTGGTAACCACCACTATTTTGTTGCTGATATTGGTAGCCACCTTGATATGCACCTTGTTGATATTGCTGATAGAAACCGCCTTGAGTAAAAGCTCGAGCAGCCATTTCCATTGCAATCATTTGTTCAAATTGCATACGAGAAAGACCAAGTTCTTCAGCAATCACATAAAGCACTTCTTTCTCATTTTCGTGAAGTTCTGAATCGGCAAAAGCCGCTTGAACTTGCACTTGTAAGAACATTCGCAATAAATCAGCACGTTGTCCACAGCCAATGCGAAATTCACGGATAACTTGACGAATTGGGAAATCAGATTCTTTACCTCGACGAAATGCATCTTGCGCTAATTTACGCCCAGCATCATCCAGTTTAAGCTGAATCATTAATTGATTAGCTAATTGGATATCTTCTTCTGTTACACGCCCTTTCGATTTACTTAAATGTCCTAGCACCGCAAAGGTAGTTTGCATAAACAAGTCTTGACGCGTTGTTTTCTTTTTAAAGAAACTAGAACTTACCGAACCAAGTTCATACAATTTTTTATCTGCGATGGAGCCTAAGATTAGCCCAGCAATCGCACCAAAAAATCCACCAACTTTCCAACCTAAAAATACGCCTATAATTTTTCCAATAAAATTCATTCTTTCCTCTGTTAAGTCAAAGTGCGGTTATTTTTATAATGTTATTTATAATGATAACAAAAATTTATTTCTCAAGTTTTATACGCCAAATTCGGCACGATAAGCACGCATTTCTGGCAAATGGCTACTGTATCGAGGATCTTGTTCGATAAATTGCATCAAATCATCTAAATCAATGATTGATAGCACTTGGCATTGATAATCACGTTCTACTTCTTGAATTGCTGAAAGCTCGCCTTTTCCTCGTTCCTTACGGTTTAAGGCGATTAATACTGCCGCAAGCTCTGCCTGATTTGCACTGATTAATTCCATAGATTCACGAATTGCAGTACCAGCCGTAATCACGTCATCCACAAGCAAAATTTTTCCTTGCAATGGACTACCAATTAAATTGCCGCCCTCTCCGTGATCTTTCACTTCTTTACGATTAAAACACACGGGTTTATCAATACCATAACGATTAAATAACGCCACCGAAACTGAAGTGCCAATTGGAATGCCTTTGTAAGCAGGGCCAAAAACCACATCAAAATCTACCGCACTTGCTTGAATTGCCGCAGCATAGAACTCGCCTAAACGCGCTAAATCTGCCCCCGTATTGAACAAACCCGCATTGAAGAAATACGGACTTTTACGCCCCGATTTCAAAGTAAACTCGCCAAATTTCAATACATTTCGGCTTAAAGCAAATTCGATAAAATCGCGTTTATATTGTTCCATTTTTTAACTCCTATAAACTGTGTTTATAAGCCTAGCGCTTCGCGTTGAGCGATAAAAATTTGATTACAGCCTTGTTTCGCTAAATCTAATAATGTTAATAATTCTTCATGGCTAAATGGCTCGCCTTCTGCAGTGCCTTGCACCTCAATCATGCGACCATCTTCCATCATCACAACATTCATATCGGTTTCCGCTGCAGAATCTTCCACGTATTCCAAATCACAAACAGCTTGCCCATCAACAATCCCTACAGAAATTGCCGAAACTAGCCCTTTAATGGGGTTAGTTTTTAACGTGCCATTCTCAATTAAACTGTTGATCGCATCACATAATGCGACTGCAGCACCAGTAATGGATGCAGTTCGTGTGCCGCCATCCGCTTGAATAACATCACAATCTAAAGTAATCGCACGTTCACCAAGTGCTTTAAGATCCACCATGGCGCGCAAAGAGCGGGCAATTAAGCGTTGAATTTCCATTGTGCGTCCACCTTGTTTACCTTTAGCCGCCTCACGTTGCATACGACTATGTGTTGAACGTGGCAACATTCCATATTCAGCCGTTACCCAACCTTGCCCTTGTCCTTTTAAGAAACGTGGCACAGCATCTTCCACTGTTGCAGTACAAAGCACTTTGGTGTCCCCAAATTCAACAAGCACGGAACCTTCAGCGTGCTTAGTGTAGTTACGGGTAATTTTAATTTGACGGGGTTGATTATTTTCTCGATTATTTGGACGCATAATTATTCCTTGATATGGTTTCGAACGATGTAATAAAAAAGCGCACTATTCTAGCACGCTTTAGTTTTTATTTTTGTTAAAATTCTCTAAGATATTGATTATTGATAATAAAAAAGCAAGGTGCTTTACCTTGCTTTATTAATTTGGTGGAGATAATCGGGATCGAACCGACGACCTCTTGAATGCCATTCAAGCGCTCTCCCAACTGAGCTATATCCCCATAAAAGACAGCGACATGATAAAATTTGACTATGTGGCTGTCAATACGATTTTATTATGCGTTTGTTATCCGATTAAATATTAAGCGTTTTGTGCATGAATAAAATCAATAGCGCGCTGAATACGTGCAAGTACGCGATCTCTGCCGATACCGACTAGGGTAACATCCATTGATGGCGATTGACCAGAACCTGTCACCGCGACACGTAATGGCATACCAACTTTACCCATGCCCACTTCTAGTTCAGAAGCCGTTTGCTCAATGGCTTCGTGAGTAGAATGTAAATCCCAGCTAGAAAGTGCGGTTAATTTTTCTTTCACTTTTGCAAGCGCTTCAGTAGCATTGCCTTTGAGATGTTTTTTTGCTGCGGCTTCATCAAAGGTTTCAAACTCTTCAAAGAAGTAGCGGCTTGAACTTGCCATTTCTTTTAAGGTTTTGCAACGTTCCGCAAGCATGGTGACTATTTCAGTTAATGCAGGACCATTGCTTGTATCAATGCCTTGATCTTTGTAATGCCATTCAAGGTGTTTAGCCACATATTCTGGCGGTAATTCACGGATATAATGTTGATTCAACCATTGTAATTTTTCGGTATTAAATGCGCTAGCTGATTTGCTAACGTGATCTAATTCGAAATAGTTGATCATTTCTTCGCGACTGAAAATTTCTTGGTCGCCATGTCCCCAGCCTAAACGAACAAGATAGTTAATTAAAGCTTCGGGTAAGTAACCATCATCACGATATTGCATTACGCTTACTGCACCATGTCGTTTAGAGAGTTTTTGACCATCATCGCCATTAATCATAGAAACGTGTGCATAGGTTGGAATTGGTGCACCAATCGCTTTTAAAATATTGATTTGGCGAGGCGTGTTGTTGATATGATCTTCGCCACGCACAACATGTGTGATACCCATGTCCCAGTCATCTACAACTACACAGAAGTTATAAGTTGGAGAACCGTCTGTGCGACGAATAATAAGATCATCAAGCTCACTGTTGCTGATTTCAATACGGCCACGTACGGCATCATCAAATACTACCGAGCCTTCAGTTGGATTTTTAAAACGTACAACATGGGGTTCATCAGGTGAATGGTTGTGATCGTGTAAGCAGTGACGGTCATAACGTGGTTTTTCTTTATTTTGTTCTTGAGTATGACGAAGTTCTTCTAAGTGTTCTTTAGTACAATAACAACGATATGCTAAGCCTTGTTCAATCATTTCATCGATCACTTGGTTATAACGATCAAAGCGTTTAGTTTGGTAATAAGGGCCATGCTCCCACGGAAGATTTAACCATTCCATTCCTTCAATAATGGCAGCAGTTGCTTCTGGTGTTGAACGCTCTAAATCAGTATCTTCAATTCGTAATACAAATTCGCCGTTATTATGTTTTGCGTATAACCAAGAATAAAGTGCGGTACGTGCGCCACCTACATGTAAATAACCTGTAGGGCTAGGAGCAAAACGAGTACGCACTTTTACATTTGGATCTAAATTAAAAGGAGCATCTAGTTTCATTTTTATAACCTATCTTCAATAAAATATTAGTCGTTATTCTACTACGACTTGTTTGACTTCTAAATAAAAAAGCGGATTTTATGCTTATTTTTACGACAATTAAACAAAATTTAATAAAAAGGTATTGACTGAAAATGCATTCTCCCTATAATGCCAACCCACAACATTAAGGGCGATTAGCTCAGTTGGGAGAGCACCTCCCTTACAAGGAGGGGGTCACTGGTT
>ERZ1023456.30-NODE-30-length-60363-cov-290.598345_pt1 | contig 60363 bp, 77 predicted proteins | sample MGYA00380526_ERZ1023456 | MGnify/ENA primary metagenome ERZ1023456 (study PRJEB33173, sample SAMEA4830298) | metagenome | study: EMG produced TPA metagenomics assembly of the PRJEB25223 data set...
CCCTACCGCTGTAATTGATGGTAGATAGTACTTGGGTATCATTAACCGCCCAATCGTCGTCAGATAAGATGACACGCCTGCCTGTGAAGTATTTGACAGCATCTTTTAAGTCACCATCAAAGGCTTGGGCAATTTCAGTACTAATTTCAGCATTTAATCCCATTTCACACCCTAACCAAAGGCAAGCCAAACATTCCCAAAGGCTGTTGTAAATACGGCTCAATGAGTGCCAAAGCAATTTGCTCATTTTGGCTCATCGCCTGCCCCATCTGTCCATCTGCATAAGTCTTTGAGACAGACACATCGCCTGCTTTGGATGACTTTGAGATGACCTGCCCTTCGGTGCGTGTGGCAAACAAATCCCCATCAAGCCACGCTTTGGCAATGTATCTACCTGCTTGCTTGATGGGGTCAGGGATTGTATCAAATGCCCTAATTTTATGCTTATTTAGCCACGCATTGACAATGACAAGCGTTTGTTCATCAGCCTTATCAATGTCTGTTAAATCATCAAGTGTTATCATTGTTTCATCCTAAAAACCCCATCTAAAACAGATGGGGCTTTTTTATGCTGTTTGGCTGTTATTCAACCTTAGCGGTCTCGCTCTTTGTGCCTGTCAAGGCTTCGGTAACCTGTGGGTCTTTGATGCCATAGTCTGCGCCTGATTTTGCTGTATCAGTCACTTTCGCATTGCCAAGCGTGCTTTTGCTTTCGTCAAAATAATCACGCTCAGATGGATAAGTGTAATTAAATGCAGGTTTGACCTTGTCTTTAGGTAGTCCCATGATTGCCCCCTTATAGGTTAGTGATTAAGAAACGAATGGCTGTTGCTTCAGCGTCATGATCTAAGCGCCAGTTTGCCGCGGTGGTTAAGTCTGTCCAGCTTGGTGATAGCGCTTCATTTTTTGTGCCACCTGTAAGCGTACTAGGCTCACCGATGAAGCTAAACCCTTGGGGGTGGATGAGTATGTTACGGCGTGTCCATAGCGTGGTATGACCTGAGCCGTTGCCTGTGTTCGCTGTGCGTTCAAGCTCCAAATCATCATGCCCTGCAACCATGTCAGCAGCAAATGCCCCAGCCCCTAACAAATAAGAGACATATTTGGCGTTTTTACCTGTACCGATGACCGTGGCACGCTTTGACTGGATGAGCCTGCGACCGTTATACACATCAATGGGCTTTAAATCATCAGCGGTGGTTACTCTCTCAAGTAGTCGCTGTTTTCTCATTTTGGTTGCAATCAAAGGATGAACAATCATCAAGCCTGTCCCTTGGTGCATCTCATCTAAACTGCCCTCAGCATCAATAAACGCATGAACATCAAAGCCTGATGAATCATCAGCAGTTGCCTTTGATATGTCAGTAGATAACTTCTTACCATTAGATTGGTCATAATTTAACAGACCAAACAAGGTAGCAATGGCACGGTTTTCAGCTTGGGCAAGCCAATAGTCATCAATCATCTGTGCCATGAGTTTTAGCGGTGATTGACCCATCAAATAGCTTTCAAGACGGCTTTCAATAAAGCCCTCATTTAACAGTGCCAAACGCCCTTTTGATTTACTGCCTTCGATTGAGCGTGGCATCGCAATATCTGTCATGATGGTGTTGGAATAGTTCGCTTCTAAGTTGCCATCAATGGGGTGGATAAAAGGCACATCAAAGGTTAATGAACCGCTGTTTAGCAAGGGGCGTAAGCGTGCATCTGAGACAAATGCCCCTGATTGCCAAAACTTTGACCGCTGTAAGTTGTCTTTAACCTGATAAGACAAGGTAACATTTTTATTAAAAATCTCTCTTAATTTTGCCATGATTACTCCAAAAATAATTGATTAAATAAAGCAGGGTTTGAGTGGGCAAGTGCTAATCGCTCTTGTTCACTGTAATCACCTGCTCGCTTAGCTGATTGACCGTTTGAACCTGTACCACAGGATTTTGTGCCAATGATTAGGCTGTCGTATTTGCCACAGTTTTGGATTTGTTTTGCCAAATCGTCAAGGGTCATGATAGATACAGCACCACTGTCATCTAACACGCTTAGCTGACCATCTTTGGCAGACAAACGCTTTTCAATGAGTATTTGTAAAATCTCTTGGTTAGCAGGGTTATCGCTTAACTGACTTGATAGCTTTTGGGCGTGTGATTTGACCAAATTCTCATCACGCTCTTTATCACGCTTAGCGATTTGCTCATTTAACTCTTGAATTTTGGCTTGATACTGCTTTTCTAGTGCCTCAAAATCCCCCTTTTTGCGTGCTGTCTCTTCGGCAAGTCGCTCTTTTTCAGCCTGCTCAGCCTTTCGCTGTTCGCTTTGTTGCTTTTTTTCAGCCAAAAGGGTCTCGCTGTGTTTACGCAATCGTTCAACTTCTGCTTGTAGCTTGTTGTACTGCTCTTGGGTGATTTGGTTTTGCGTGTCATCGCTTAAAACTGTGGTTTGGTTTTCTTCACTCATGGTTACTACCTTGATTTTGCTGTTACAAACAGCGGATGATAAAAAAGCACCCTAATGGATGCTTGCCTTTTTGAATGCTTTGGGTTCTAATGCTCTCATTTGTTCAAGCGTTAAGGGGGTGAAATGCTTATCAAGCTGTAACGCCCTAAACCGCTCTACCGTCATGCCACCATCACGAAATAACTTCGCTCGGGTTTTGCCCAACACTTCATCTTGATATTGGGCAGGCTGATTTTTTAGCCATTCATAATAGCTTTGATTTTTAACAACCCCATCCATGCTCGCTCGCTGTTTTGGGGCGGTATAATCGTCATAGACAATCTCAAAACTTGTTCGGCAGTTAAAATGATAGGGCGGATATCGTGCTTTGTCCAAAGGCATAAACACCCCATCCAAACCCCTACAAATGCTGCTGGTGCGTAAATCCAAGGTTGCAAGTATTTTAATGCCTTTGATGATATCGGCATTATCAGCAATGACCGCCTGCTTGGCTTGATTTGCAACAATGGCTGTACCTGTGTGGGCAATGGTCTTGGCGTGGCGTGTTGTGATTGCCAAAATCCCATCTTGGTAGTTTCTAGCCCTAGACCCCCTTATCATTTGAACAAGTTTGGCATTGGGCAGACCGTCATGATGAGCTAGGCGGATGGCGTTCGTGATTTTCTTGCGTTCTGTCTCGGTGAACGCATCCAGTAGCTCATCTAGTGTTATACCCATTTTGCCATCTAGCTGTAATGGTCTTTTGAACATCTCATCGGCATACTTTTGTAATGCCTTGATGTTCTTTGGACTGTCCACCTCATAGCGATGATTAAATAGCCCACGCCAATCGGTTTTTAGGTTTGTGATAAACGCCCCAAACAGGGTTTTTAATTGGCTGTCGGTTTTCTTTATCACAATATTTACTTCTTTTTGCGATAAATCGCCAAGCACTTTATTAAAAACCACCCTTTGCAAAAACGCCAAAATGTCTTTGATTGTGACATTAAAATCATTTGCCAATTGGGTTTTTAATCTTTCTAAATTAATCAGGTTTTTCATTTAGCACCATTTCATGGCTCATCATCAATGTGGCCTGTAATCTCGCCCAAATCGCTGTCAATTTGAGATTTGGCAAGCTCATCATCTTCAATAAAGGCAATCTCATCATCAATGAGTCTTGCACGCATCTCAGAGAATGTGATTGCTCCTGCTTGCCATTCTGCGATGAGCTGGCGTCTTTCATCAGCGGTCATCTTATTGGTATCAAACTTAGTATTAAAGACCACGGTAGGAGTGTGTTTGATGCCCAAAAACTGACCACAATAATTAAAAGCACGGCTATAAGCATCAGATAAGTTATTGGCTAAATGGGCGGTAATTGATGTCTCATCTGCTTTATCGCTTTGGGCTTGGGTTGCTGTTTTTATACCACCTTTTGGTTCAATCAGTCTTGCCCCCAGTGCCACCATCTGCTCTTTTTTATCTTGCATGGCTTCATAAAGCCCACTGTTTGCATTAGATTGCAATAAAAACGCATTTGCCCCACTGCCTAAAATGTTCGCCGTTCTCGCTCCTAGGCGGATGGGATTGCCTTGATTGACAATGTCGGTTACCCATTCTTTGGTAAGCCCTGTAATGAATAAACTGGGCTGTCCTGCGATAAAGTTCCCCTCTTCATAATCAGCACTGTTGCGATAATGGGCAAGGTTTAGCACCGCCAAATCATACAAAGGAGCGTCATCAATGCTCTCATCATTGTCATTTGCCCCAAAAAAGACAAAGGGGATTTCATGAACACCACGGATGATATCGCTTTGGATTTGCTGCCATGTGCCTTGTTTTTGGTAGATGCTGTGCCAAATTTGCCCATCAATCAAGCGATATACCAAAAGCTGTTCGCCTGTTTGTACTTTAAAGCCGTCATCTTGTTTAATGTAGTTCTCTTTTAAAACAAGCAAGGTCAATTTGCGTGTGTTATTGACCATCTGCACACGCCAATTAATGATACTCTGGGGGTCAAATAGGCGTATCTTGGGGCGTAAATTATCGTCACTGACATCCTTTTTGGTTGGCAGATACTGACCATGTTTGACAAGCGGATAATCTACCAAAAGACCACCACGCCCCTTTAACAGCATCATCAAAAATGCCTGCCTTGCTTGTCCAACAAATGACAATGCACCCCCATCAACAGCAGTCTTTAAAAATTCAAGTGCTGGGTCAATGTCAAGGGTTGGGTATTTGGCAAAGACCATACCAGCCATGGCGTTGGCGGTTCGTTTGGTAACATTATAAAAAACGGCTCGCTTTTGATAATCCATGTAACGCTGCACTTTAACCGCTTCATCTTCATTGATGGGGCTAGGATTTGGCAGATAAATCTCGCCTTTTTTTGCGATGGCATCTTGACCGTGATAACAATCTTCAATCATTGTCCATTTGGGTATCTGCTCTAAAAGCTCAGGCAGCATATAATCAGGGTTCATTAATACATACTCACTTTTAATTGTGTTGCATACTGCTGTTTTGTCTGATAAGTTGCAAAATAACGAAACGCATCAGCCCCATGGCTTGCCCAGTCGTGCAATGGTTTATCACGCCATACGCCCATTTTATCGTTCCACTCTTTGCGGTAGCTTTCTAACGCTTTAATGCCTTGCTCGCATTTGATGGCATCAAAGGCACATTTGGGCAAGATTTGGCGTACTTTTTCAATGTCTTCATTGACATTGCTTGTTCTTGGGACAACATCAAAATTTAATCGGTATATCTGCCCATCGATCTCATAGCCATCACGAGCAAGTTCTCGTAAAGTCTTAGCACGGTCAGCCCCCAGCTGTCTGTTATCAATATCATGCGGTGCAACATGCTTAGCGTATTTGTAGCCCTTATCTTTTAGCACTTTGATATAGTGGTTTAATCCCTCGCCTGAATTTTCGTAATAATCCACAATGTGAAATTCATCACCTACTTGTCTGATAAACCAAATCGTCGTACTGTCTGATACGCCCAAATCCCAATAAGTATCAATGGGCAAATGCTCATTATCAGGCAGTTTGTCAATGCGACTGTTAGCATATAAGTAGGCAAATTGCTTGGCATAATACGCACCTTCAATACTCTGCTCAAAAGCCTCAGATGGTAATGACGGATATTCTCGCTTCATGTCATCGCCCAGCGTGCGTTCTTTGGCTTGATACCACGCCTTTTGTTCATCGCTTAGCTGTATGCCATGCTTTGCTTTTAAGCTGTCAAAATAGGCTTGTAATCGCTCGCTGATGGGCTGTACTGGCATGATGTATTTAGCGTTTTGATGCCATGCAAAAAAGAAAAATCGCCAATCTTGGGCGGTCAAGTCTTTATGAGACAATTGGTCTTTTTGGGCGGTTTGGCAGTATTCAAAAAAATAACCCTGCCTGCCCTCTGCTGTGGATTCTAGGGTAGCAATGCCATCCAACGGCACAGCTTCAAATGCACCCGTTACTATTTCTCTTGCCTTATCAGGGTATTTGGCACAAATCTTACCAAATTCTGAGACATGTAATCTTTGTAATGTACCACCACGAAATGATGTACTTACCGTAACACTGCCACCGTTTTCAAAAACAAGCTCTTCTTTGGTTTCAATCTTGATGGGGTTGGCAAGCCTAACAAGCTCGGGCAGGTTGTCATAGGCAAATTTGACCTTTTCACGAAATAGTCGCTTAGCATCGTGCAAGGTGTGGGCAATCAAGGCACATTTTTTTGATTCAAATAACGCACAATCCAACTGCATGATACACACCTGCGTGGTAAACCCCAATTGGCGTGCTTTTAAAATGATATTCCTGCTGTGCTCATGTTTAAAGTACTCATACTGCTCAGCGGTCATATTAAATTTGACCTTTCGACCTGACTTATCAGTGATGTAGTACAAGTGATTGAGCCGATACAAGGGGTCTTTTAGCTTGTCAAACATTTATCCCCCTTGTTTTTCCCCCAATTCTTTCATAAATTGAGCCATTAGCGATACTGCATTATCTGCATTATCTTCTTGTACTTTGTCGCTGTATTTTTTTGGATTCATGCGAGCAAGCACCCATTTTCTTGTATCAATGCGTAACTTTGCCCTTGCCACTTCTGCGGTCTCTGGTAGCACTTCATCAGCAATGGTGAGCATCTCTTCAAAGTGCGTGGTTTCTCTGTCCTCGCACGCTCTACGATACTGCTCCGAAAAGTCTTCATTGTGATTAAGCCAGTCCATAATTGTTGACATGGCTGGCATATCTTTATCAAGGCACACGCTTCTTAAGCTGCGACCCAGTGATACGCGCTCACAAATCTCATTGGCTAATTCATCAGTAAAAATACTTGGTCTGCCCATTTTGGGCTTTTTGTTTGCCATAAGCCCTCCTTTTGGGCAATAAAAAACCCCTTGCGTGTAAACAGAGGCAAGGGGTATATCAAAATCGTGCTATATGCACAATTTTCCATTATGGGTAAATATTAACAAATCTTTGCTAACAATTCAAGCATTATTTTCAAGAAAAGCAATCACATAACCCATTGCACCACTTAGATTTTCTTTAACCATATTTCTTGCATTTTTACTATTATTCTTACCAAATACTCGCATATCTGCCATCTTGGCAATTTTATACTCAGGAACATTCTTAGCAAAGTACAAAACAAAAATCTGATACTGCAACACGCTATACCGTGATAATCTGCTAACCGCCTTATCAATCGCCATTGCCCTATCATTGGTGATGTTTGGGCTAACAGATGAGCAGGGAATATTATCACGCATTATCATCTCAAACCAAGGGCTTGGGTAACTTAGCCTGTCAGGGTCGCACCTAACCCATCGCCCCCATTCAACAAACTCTTTTTTGTACGCTTCTAGTTTTTCATTGCTCATTAAAATGCCCCTTAAAGTGGTAAATCATTGTTATCCGTTACCTTTTTGTGTTTGCAATCGCTCAATCTCATCTTGAATATACCAAACCGCCTTTTGTAAATCTTGAATATCACTGTTACCATCTTTTAGCCCTGCCCGCCAAAGGTACTTGATGGCATTGCCGATATTAAAATTACGATGGCGTGTAATCTGTATGCACTCAACGCCTGATGGGTCTGATATGTAGTGCTTTGGGTGATTGACTGGGTCACCAGTGGTCAGATTTGATTGATAAGTCACTTCGTCATTTGTGCTATGAGTCATTTCTAAAAACCTCTATCGCTGAAAAAACAAATACAAAAAAGAATATCGCCATTAATATGATTTTGCCGTCATCACCAACATAATGAGACAATGCAAATAACAAGTAAATGCTCAATGTCACTACCATTAAAATGGCAAATAACGATACGAAAAGCACAGAAAACCGATCATACTTGCTTATCTTTGGCGTGATCTTTTTAAAACTATCTCGGAAATCTTGAATACCAATATGGTATGTTAAATTTGTACCATTATCTAAGAAATACACTTTACCGTCTTCGATACAGAAAACCGTAACGACAGGATGATCAGACTGTCTTGACCACTTCGAACCAATCTTAATATCACCGTGCTTTTCTTGAGAATTCATTGCTCATACTCCTAAAATTTTTAATAAAATCGTCATAATTCATTGGTACAGGTGCTTTGCCGTCAATCTCTACCCAGATATTGCCGTCCTTATCAGCCTTGCTACTATTCACCTTTGCAAGCTGATTGTTTTGTTCGTTGTAGTATGTTGTCATGTTCCTGCTCTATGAAATGCTAATTTTTTCATCATCTTTAATCCACTTTAGGTCTTCAGGAATGCTTAAAGCTATGCCATTCTTGAACGCCCATACCTCAATCTCGTTTAAATATTCGCTAAACTGTGCCGTGGTTGCCTGTGTTGTTGTTAAAAACCGCTTAGCAAACGGTAAGGCTACTTGTTGCTCATAGTTCGGCTGTCTTTTTAGCGTGTTTAGTGATTCAAACAGTTGTGCCATCTCGCCATCATCTCTTGCATAAATCTTGGCTAAAAATAAGCGTTTAAACATCACATGTAAATCATCGTCATCTTGACCTGTCTTATCTTTGATTTGCTTAAGCCAAAGCCAATATAAGCGATTTTGGGCGTTTGTGCGTGTTTCGTTTTTATCAGTGATGACGACACTACAAACCTGACCACTTTCGTATTGCTTGACGATCTCGGTAAAGCAATGTTTCATCACCAATTCACTAATGATTCTAAAAACTTGTTTCATCATCTAGCACTTGATTGATAAACTTAAGCTTAGAAATAAACCAGCTTTTCGCCTCCTGTCTTGACAAGCCTTGATATTGATCAAGCCTGCTGTGGCACAAATGACACAGTGGTATCGTGTAATCGTCTTTAGCTTTAATGCCCTTGCCTTTTCCAAATTCCTGCCAATTGGCGTGTGCCGCTTGGCTTGGTGGTGGCATGCCACACTGGCAACACGGCAAAGCTCGGATTTGTTTAAGCCTATTTGACACAATTAGCCCTCAAAATGCTATTATCAAGCTTTTCATGATGTATCAAGCTAATAAGCTCATCACAAAAGCCGTTAAAGCTTGTCATCAAACTTGGTTCTAAACAAGCAATGAACTTACTTTGTCTTAGCTGACGAGTTAGCGTTGATTTAACGCCTTGACGCAGTTGCTGTTCTAGTGCAATTGGGTCAATGGCAGGTTCTTTGGGCGGTGGCAGGCTTGGAAGTTGCCATACATCGCTATCAAGCTCAATTTTGTGGCTAAAAAGCGTGGTATTTGTCTTTGCGTCGTAAAGCTCACCGTAGGCTTGCTTTTTTGTATTTTGCTTGTCTACCACCAAGAAAATGACACTAATGTTTGTATCTGTAAAAGCATTATCAATTTTCGATAACTCAACAATTTGGTCATTTAAAAGTTCACGGAATTTTTTCTCGGCCGCTCGGTAACACAATCCAGGGAATAAAATAAAAAACCCAAATCGTGCGTATTGCATGGACTTTAACACAAAAATATCATCAACATTGCCAGACTTTTTCCATTCAAAATCAGCTTGGATGTTGGCTTTTTCGCTGTCTGATAAATCCTTGAATTTTATGCTAAATGGTGGGTTCATAACTACGCAATCTACGCTAATATCACCATCGAACTCAAAAAATGATTGATTGTGGATGGTAGCGGTTGGGTAGTTTTTTATGAAAGCTTGGCAGGCTTGGGGCTGTATCTCAACGCCTATGATGTGTTTGGCGTTTAGGTGTTGTTCTAGTTGCCCTGACCCTACCGCCCCATCAAATACGCTGGGATTATCGCCAACATAGTGTCTCACCTTTTTGGCAAGGTATTGGCGTAACCCTTGCCCTGTGATGTACTCGGCAAACTTATCAGCTTGTTTTCGGTTATTGTGTTCAATCATCATTATTTACTGCCATCAAAAACAACAAGCAACAAACGGCATGAGCCAAATGTGGCAATCCACTCTCATCATCCACATTCTCACCTTGCCACCATGCGTTTAGATGGCGATGGGCTGCGTTAAAATACCGCTCATGGGCATTTGTAACGCCACGCCAGTTGCCTGCCCCATATTTGCCTGCCCCAAATTCTAAGACGGCCACAACCTGCCAAAGGGCATCATGTGGAATTAGGCTAAATCTTGGCTTGGCGTGGTCGTGTTTTTGTCCGTATTTTTGTTCTATCATGTTAATCCCCTTGTCCATTAACCCATTCATAAGCATCTTGGTATGACCGAAAGCGTTTACGCCGTCTGTGGGTTTGTCTGTAAATGCCATTAATTTTCTCCCATGTGCGAATATCACCACGCCAGCAATCATGCCTAATGTGCGGGCCTTTACCTTTACTGCTTTTATCGTGATATACGCACCTATTAACGCTTATCATCATTTCACCTTGCTAAGTCAATTTATTCAGTCATTAGTCAACGCTTCCCATGCAACTGGGAATAACAGCTTGATAATCTTGCCTGCTAGATAGGCAACCTCTTGTATTTCTTTTTGTGCGTGAGAGTCGGTACGCTGGTTATAAAATCTTGCCCATGCCATAAGGCTACCGCTCCATACCCACTCAGTCATCACCCCTTGTGGTAACACAAATCTAGCCTGCTCAGGGGCAACACCGCTTTCGATTAGCTGCTCGTACAAGTCAATGCTTGTTCTCATGTGACTGCTATAAACTAACTGTATGTTGGATTGCTGAGCACCTGTAAATTCATCACCGCTACCTTGTTTCACTGAACCAATAGGCTTCTCACGAAAGATAGGTAGATAATAATCAGGGGCTTCACTGACATATCTGCGTGATACCGTGTTCATCGCAAAGCCTACTTGGTGCTTAACACATTGAGCGTGAATAGCAATAGGGGCTTTTATATGCAAAGTAACAAACGCATGGGCAAATGGCGTCCAGTGATTGTATTTTGCTAAGTATTTGATTAAGTTTTTATTTTGTTCAGGGGTGAAATTACTTGCGTCTTTAGCAAATGACACCCTAGCGGCATTCACTACAGAATTATCATCGCCCATGTGGTCTTTATAAATCACTGCGGTGGGGCTTTGTTCATATAACTTACTCATTCATATCTCCAAAATATCAATATTATGTACAGTTTTCATTAAATGTTTTTTTAAACGATATACTTTATCTTTTTTTGTAATTGCTGATTTCACATCTTCAACAACGGTTTTGCCAACCCTATTATCAAAATACACGAAATCGGCAATATAACGCACGCTAGGACGCTTTCTAGGCTCGCCTGCTATCCTAGTACTACTAACCAAAATAAATGGCTTCTGTAGCGTTAAATCGCTAATTAAACCACTGTTTTGCATTTGCTTTAGCACAAGGTAACGGTTTGCCTCTTTTTTACTGTCAAAAGCAATGCCGTCAATCTTAACTTTCTTGTTTTTGTACTTCATGCTCATATCTTTGATGTTAAACCTTTACCCTTTGTTGCCCATGCTTTTTTTTGCCAAAAGTTGTCAAAAAGCGGTTAATTTCGTTTTGCATTTCAGCAGAGATTATATTTTGTGTTTCTTGCTTTTGCTCAATTTGTCTAGAAATTGGCTGAGTAAATACCGCCCCTTTTAGCACCTCTCCGCATACTTGGGTATAAACACTTTGCCAACGGCTAAAACTTGTCTTGTCATCCATTCTTACAAGCTCATAATGACCGCCAAGTCGTTTTGTTGTTTCATAGGCGACACCGCTTTTAAATACGCCCTGTATTGCTTGTCTATGTGCCTTGTAAACATCATCAAATAAAACAGAAATGGAAAGCTTATGGAATTCTTTAGCTGATGATGGTGGCCATTCAAACTGTAAAGACTTTCGTTCTGCTGCTGTGTGTGCTACCTCTGACCAGCCCATGTCAGCAAGTGCGATAGACCAAATTTCTGCAGTTTGCAAGTTCCAATCACCGCTTTTCAATTTTGATTTAAAATGGCTTTTCCAAATCAAGAAAGTCTGCATCAACAACTCGACCAGCTTGGGGTTGATTGTACTTTGCATCGAATTGCTGCTGTAGCGACTGTGCGTATTGCTCTGTTTCGCTTTGCTGATGATTGTGCTGATATGATTGTCTTGCATAATTTTGTCCTTGGTTTAGCTGTTCGCTGTTGTGATAGTAATTTGCTGTAAATGAATGCCAGCCCTTAAATAATGCGTATTCAATGGCTTGTTCTACCGTTAGACCAGCTTTATTTGCTTCGTTTACCAATCGATTTACCGCAGTGATTGTCAGTGGTCGTCTAGCTTGTTTTCTAAAATCAATAAAATCATCACAAGCTTGTTTGCTAACGCCTAGTTCTGCCAAATACGCTTTTACATCCACTGGTTTTTGTTCACTGTGTTTTGTTTTTGATTTTTTGGCAGGCGTGTGGGTTTTTTCATCGAAGTCATTTGATGATGAACTTGGTTTTTTAGCCATCTCTGATTGTTGTTCTGAATTATTTAGATGGTCAGAATTTTCGCTTTCGTTTGCGTGCGTGTTTATACTAACAGGATTATTAATAGGTTTATTAATAGGTTTATAATAGGATTGGGTGTCATTTTTGTACCCCCTTTCGTGCAAAATTGTACCCCCTTTGTGCAAAATTGTACCCCCTTTTGATACAAAATTGTTAGGGGTGTCATTTTTGTTAGGGGTGTCATTTTTGTACCCCCTTTCATGCAAAATTGTACCCCCTTTTACAGACAGATTTGCACCATTATCACCAACTTTATCATCTAGTAAATTTAGATAATATACACAAATTTGTTTTTTATACTTATCACCAGTATCAAAAATCAATCCCAATTCTTGTAACTCAATTAGACATTTTCGTACTGTTCTTTTATCAAGTCGTGTTAATTTTGATAATGTTTCAAGACTTGGATATGCTCTAAAATCTTCATTAGCAAAATTTGCTAAAATCATCAATAGTAAAGTTTGTGATGAAGTTGTTGTTTTGGTCTGTTCTGCCGCCCATGCGACTGCTTTAAAACTCATCTTGTTTCATTCCTTGTCTTGTTGCCCAATAAACACGCTTTAAACGATTGTTTTCATCACGAATTTTTTCGTTTTCAATCAGCGTCTTGCCTGCTTGTGCGTTCAGTAGCCTTGTTTGAACCCCTAAAGTTGTCGCTGATATGCCGAATTTTTCTTGAATTTGTAAGCCAGTCATACGCTTACCTGACCTTTTTAGATAGCACAAAACAAGGTGCATTTCGCTCTTTATCCCTTGGTTGTTGAAATCAGCGTGATGGCTTTTTGCTGATTTTTTCTTTGGTCGTTTGGTATTGTCAAGATTGATGACCTTGCCACCTTTTTTGATAAATTCGGCAATTTCTCGCTCTTGGGCGTCAAAATCTGTGCGACGCTTACTAAAAGCATTGCTTTCATCGTTGGCGTCTGTTAATATAATACTGTTCATTCAATTCATCTCCAAAGTTGAGTTAATCCGAAAATGGACACCGCCCCTAGTTATCGCTAGGGGTTTTTGTTTTTGGTCAATTCTGGTCATCTTGCCCTAGCTTCTCTTTAAAAAGCTGCTCAATTTTTTTTGCGACATTGTGTTTCATATTGTTTTGATTATTTGCCCATCTTGAGACAGATGACTGATCTACTTCCAAATAATCAGCGATTTTTTGCTGGGTAATTCCCGCATCAATCATTGCATTAAGCATTTCATCAACTTGCATTAAAATCACCTATTTTGCATAAAATAAAGCTTATTATAATGCAATAGTGCATTAATTTAAAGCATTTTATTTGATGCTTTATTTTTTATGCAAAAACGCATATAATATAGTTAGATTTAAATAACGGAGTTAAGCCGATGAGTAGCCTTGTCCAAAATCTTGAGTACCTGATGAAAAAGCAAGGATTAAGCGCCAATCAACTACAAGAAAAGACTGGTGTAACTCAATCCACAACAAGCCGCATTCTGAGTGGTGAAACAAAAAACCCAAGAGCAGATGCTTTGAAAAAATATGCCGATTATTTTGGAGTGAGTGTAATAGATCTGCAATATTCTAATCTTGCCGTTGAATCAAACATCAGCCCTAATTTTGAATCTGTGGATGATTGGGGTAACGATACCCCCCTTGAGCCTGACGAAGTAGAAATTCCTTTTTACAAAGATTTTAGCGTGGCGTGTGGTCACGGTACGGATTTGGTCGCTATGGAGAATGAAAAACGGCGGCTGCGCTTTTCACGACTGACGCTTGACCGTATCGGATCACATAAAGATAAAGTCTTTGCCACACTTGCCGAAGGCGACAGCATGTCACCTACTATCAATGACAAAGACACAATTTGGATTGATGAAAGTAAGACCAGTATCAAAGACGGTAAGATTTTCGTTTTTGAATATGGCGGTTTGTGCATGTGTAAACGCTTGTATCGCCTGCCAAATAATGGTTTAAAAATCGTCTCAGACAACACCATTGACTATCCAGAATGGGAAATAACAGGCGAACAAAAAGAAACAAACGGCTTTAGACTTATCGGCTGGGTCTTTCACTGGTCAGTCATGGATAGCTGGTAACCGCAAGTGTACACTTAAACCGTTTGACTGATAAAAAACGCTCCAATTTGGAGCGTTAATTGTTTATTGTTTGAATAGAATTAGTGCTTATCTGAATTTTTAGGCTCAAAAGCTTGGCGAAACTTACAAGACTCATCATAATCTGGGATAATTGTTTTAATTGCTTCAATCAATAACAGCTTTTGCTCATGACTAGCATAAGGCACAATCAATTCATCTTGAAACAAATAGCGCTCAGCATGATCAAGCCCAATCAAGATATCATGACCTGCTATTTTGTTATCAATACAGCGCTTTACCATCTTATTTCGCCATTTTTGGCGGTCAGTCATTTTGACCATTGCTACCTCTTTTCATATGCTTTGCATTACATAGCAAGTTTTTTTATCTCTACAAAAATAATTATAGCAGATACCGCCTTAAATGGCGGTTTTTTTATATCAGATTGCATAATTTCCAAGGTAAAAATGCATTAAAAATCATTTATTTGTGTATTTTATGCATTTATTTGCATTATATTGCTTGATAATTATGCAAATTTGCATTATTATAAGCACATAGCAAAGCAGATGATGCGGCTCAATTATTTAACAGCAAAGAACCTATCAAGCCCACCGTGATAGACAACAAACGGAGGCAAGCTAATCAGCTATTGACACTCTTTGGGGTGTCAATCACGGATTAACTTAGGAGAAATGCAAATGTTAAAACTTTGCTCTGATTCAGAGCATGAGATTGATCTCAAGCGCTTAAACGGTGTTGTGTACATACAGTACGCAGAAGAAAAGCCTGATCACGGTTGCCCACCTTATCTTGAAGTTGAGTTTACTTTTGAGATGGGCGGTAGCTGGGGTATCAGCTACTGGCAAACCGAAGAAGTACAAACACTTGATTTTATCAATCTTACAAGTTTCAAGATCGTTGAAGGCTATGACGGTCACAAGTTCTTTCATGTTGAAGACATGCAAGGCGTTAAAGAATTTATCGGCGAATGGCTAGAAGACTGGCTTTGTGAGCATGAGAGCAAATTTGAAGGCGAAAGCCGAAAGATTGGCAGCAGCAATATTTATTACTGGAGAGCAGCATGACAATTAAGAATTTTTTCTACAGCTTGGTATTTGCTGCTTTCTTAGCAGCAATATTTATCATCTGCCTTGATGGCAGTTTATCGCAGGCAGGTTATTAAAATGCAAAAAGTAACAGCAACAATCAGGCTCGGCAAGTCTGAGCAGGTGGTAACTGGGTGTATCGGTTATCAAGACGGTCAATACCATAGCGTCATTTTAAGCGTATCGGTGTGGCTTGGCGGTCATGAAATTGAGCTTGATTTACAGGCTCATGATGATTGGCAAATCGCCAAAGTATTGGCGATACAAGCAGGGCTATTTGAACCCATCGCCTTATCTGAGAACATTAAGGGGGTAGCATGAACGATAGAGATTTTATGGACTTTATCGAATTGCAATTTAGCGAAGAGGAGCTTGCTCAGTTTGATGATGATGAGCAACAGTACTATGATTTATTAGCCCATGAATTTGGGCTTCCTTTTGATGAAGCGGAGCAACACAGTGGAAAACTCAGTAACTCGGAATAAGAATTTATCGGTTTGGAACCAGTTTAATCAAGTACCAGCACATTTTACTAAGCCGATTGCTGGTGGCAAACTCAAGGGTAAGTCGGACATTAATCCCCAATGGCGGTTAATGGCAATGACGCAAGCCTTTGGCTCAGTTGGTCATGGTTGGACATATCGCATTGTAAGAACATGGAACGAGATCGCTCCAGATGGCTCTGTGATGTGCTTTGCTGAAGTAGCAGTCAAAACTAAGCTTGACGGTGAATGGGGTCAAGAATTTAGCGGTATTGGCGGATCAAACACCGTCGAAAAAAACAAGAACGGCTTAGTGGCAAATGATGAAGGCTACAAGATGGCGGTAACAGACGCTCTATCTGTTGCATTTAAAGCAGTTGGCGTGGCGGCTGATATTTATTTGGGCAACTATGACGGCTCAAAATATCTGTGCGATTATTCGCAGGCATATCAAGAAGCACCAGTAGCAGGCGTGAATACGCTTAGTGAAGATGATTTTCAGCGTCTAAAAACGGCATTACAAAATGGCGTGGGCAAAGATGGTAAACCTTTTGGCATGGCGGAACTTGGTAAGTTTATGCAAGAAAAAAATATTTACATCCCACCTAATTTAATGCAGGAGCTAGAAAATGCAGCAAAGAACAGATGAGTGGTTTAACGCTCGTATCGGTAAAATCACAGCAAGCAGGATTAAGGATATTGATGCCAAGCCCAAATCAGGTAAGGCATTAAATTCCGTATTGCTTACGGTGCTTGCTGAGCGATTAATAGGTGTTCAATCACAAAACTTTGTCAATGCGGCAATGCAATGGGGCATTGACAACGAACCTAATGCCATCAAGGCTTACGAATGGCAATATTTTACCGAAGTTGAGCCATGCGGTCTAATCGACCACCCTACAATCCCCATGAGCGGAGCAAGCCCTGATGGTCTTGTAGGTGATGATGGGCAAATAGAGATTAAATGCCCAAGCACAGAGACGCATTTAAACACGATTATCGCAGGCGAGATACCCAGTGAGTATTTACCACAAATCACTTGGCAATTGGCTTGTACTGGGCGTGATTGGTGCGATTTTGTGAGTTTTGACCCACGCTTAGAGCCTAAACTGCAAATTCATATTATCCGTGTCTATCGTGGTGATTTGGATATTGCTGGACTTGAGCAAAAGGTCATACAAGCCAATGAAATTATCAATGAACATTTAGAAAAAATTAAGGGCAAATTATGAGTATCAATAAAGTTATTTTAATCGGCAACCTAGGCAATGAGCCTGAAGTCAAAACATTCACCAATGGCGATAAAATCACCACAGCATCAATCGCTACTTCTGAACGCTGGACGGATAAAAACACTGGCGAGAAAAAAGAGCAAACCGAATGGCATCGTGTAGTCTTTAGCAATCGCTTGGCAGAGGTTGCTGAGCAATACCTACATAAAGGCTCAAAGGTTTATATTGAGGGCAAGATTAAAACAAGAAAATGGCAAGACCAAAATGGGCAAGAAAGATACAGCACCGAAATCCGTGCGGATAATATGCAAATGCTAGACAGTCGTAATGATGGCAACCAGCAAAATTACAACCAAAGCAGTCAGCGGTCAATACCAAATGGCATGCCTGCCTATAACCAGCCATCGGTATCTGATGATTACATGCCATTTTGAGGTTAAACATGAAGCTTAAAGCGTTAAGATGGAAAAAATTTGATTGGGGGTATTATGCTGTGGGTGTCAATCAAAATTACATAATCAGAGCTGAGAATAAACACTATCGTTTAACCGTCATGCCCCATGATTATGGGCGTCCCATATTGCAAGACGCTAAAACGGTTGAAGAGTGTAAAAAAATCGCACACATTCAGCATGAAGAAAGCGTTCTAAGATGGTTTGAGTAGTTTAAATTTGAGGCATGAATTATGAAAGCAAAAAGAAAGCCCTACCAGCCAAAAATAAGCGGCTCAATGAGTTTTCCGCTTGAATACGACGGCGATACGGTTGCTAAATTTCTTGCGATTGCAAAATATACTGGCTTGTTGTCATATAAAAAAGGTTTAAAAATTATTGATTTAAAGCCAAGATGGTATCGTATTGTATTTGATTTGGTGGCGGATGATGGCACGCATCATAAGATAGATTATAGCGTAGATAAACCGCTAACTCGTTATGAGTTAGCCAATTTGGCTTACTCTTTGGGTTTGGGCGATTTAAGAGACGGGCAAACGGATGGCATTAGCTATAATGTGAAAAAGTCTTACATTACCGCAATTTTAACAGAACAAAATAGGTAGCTCATATGCAAACAACAGTCGTTCATATACATCAGTACTATGTCGATAATTATTTTTGGTTACTGGTATCCTTAAGAAGCCAGTTATGTGCCAAACAATATGAGGGGTGGGCATGAAACCCAAGCAATTAAAGCGACTTAAAAACCGCCATCGTCAGCAAAGATTAAGTCTATTTTTAAGGCAAGCCTGCCCTAAAAGTGAAGGAGTGAATTATGCAAAGCCAATTTCCAAATGAAAAACGCACGATGTCATCTCGTGAGTTTTTGAATTTTGTGATTCATTGTCGCTATGCAGCACTGATACTAAAAGACAACCAAGGAATGACCCTGTCATCTTTTCAAAGAGCCATTGGGTTATCTGATAAGGAGGCTAGACTTGTATTATCAGAAATAGCCGACGAAATAGACGGTAGGTTTTATCTCGAGCAGGAGAGCAAGCGTGAATAAGCTTATATTATTGCTAATTTTGGTGGCAAGCCAAGCCCAAGCCCATACTGCAACTTGGTACGGCGGTAAGTTTCATGGCAGACTGACAGCGTCAGGTGAACGATATAATCAAAATGCTTTAACTTGTGCTAGTAATCAATACAAGTTTGGCACACGATTAAAAGTAACAAACAAAGCTAATGGTAAATCCGTGATTTGCCGTGTAAATGACCGTGGCGGGTTTGGTAAGTATGGCACGACTTTAGATTTGTCAAAAGGTGCTTTTAAAAAGATTGCACCGCTGTCAAAAGGTAAAATCAAAGTAACAATTAGGAGATTGTGAGATGATTTATTTTTGTTTTACAAAAGGCAAAGATGAAACTTTAAATATGCTTGTCGAAGCTAGTGGTTTAAATGATCTGTTTTGGAAGCTTGATGAGTTTGGAGACCCTTATATGTTTTACTTTCAAAAAATCAAACACTTGCCAACCATTTGCTTTAAGTCGAAGTCAAAAACACATGACGATGAATGGCTAGGTCGATATAACGAGCATGAAATTACTGAAACAGACATGAGCGAAAGCCTTTGGTATGTCATGGAAAAAGAAGGTGATATATTTACATTTGGTGGCAGGCAATGCGAAGGCACGCTAAAACTTAAAAAAGTAACAGGAGATGAATATGAGCAGCTTAAAGCGATTAAGACTGCCGCAAGTCATTGAAAAGACAGGCTGGCAACGCGCGACGATTTATAAAAAAATCAAAGAAGGTGAGTTTATCCCACCCAAAAAAGATGGCAGAATCAGTTATTGGCTTGAGCAAGATGTCGATAACTGGATTTTAACAAGAGCATAAAAAAAGCCCCGATTTGGGGCTTTTTTATTTGATGCTATCTAAATAATCCGCCCATTTTTGCATCATTTCTTTTCGCTCATCTAGCCAAGTGACACGATTATAAGCCCTGCCGTTACTATCACGCACTAAATGCCCTAACTGCATTTCAATCATACGATAATCATATTTGAATTTTTCTTCTAAAAGCGTCCGAGCAATCGCACGAAAACCGTGTGTTGTTTGCTCACTGCTATCAAACCCCATGCGTCGCAAAGCTTGATTGAGTGTATTTTCAGACAATGGACGAGTATTCCCTGTAACACTTGGAAAAACAAAATCGCTACATTTAATAGCTTGCCTTGCATGAATAATTTGCAACGCCTGAGATGATAACGGCGTTATCATCTCAACGCCTGTTTTTTTACGAGTCTTTGACGGCTGATAATGCCAAAAATCACCATGAATATCTTGCCATTTTAAATGTCTAACTTCCCCAGGCCGTGCAAATGTCAATAAAGCGTACCTGAGTGCTTGCCGTGTTACGATACTGCCGTGATATTCATCAATAGCACGCACCAACTCCGCCAATCGCTTTTCATCTAATATGGCTGGATTATGCCTTACCTCGCCAGTACCAAATGCCCCTCGTAGATTTAACGCTGGATTATGTTCAATATGTCCAGACGCTACTGCGTAAGCAAAAATTTGGTTAAGCAAACTCCGCCATTTTTTGAGTTTTTCATACTGACCGATTGACTCCACAGGCTTTAGCACACGGACTAAATCAGGCACACTAATATCTGCGATTGATTTATTGCCGATGATAGCGATCGTATCACGCACATAATTGTTATTTTTAGCATGGTGTTTTTCTGTATAGTCTTTTGTTTTCGCCCAGCTTTGATAGACTGTTAATAAGTCATTTTGTGCGTTTTGCTGTAAATCATGTTGCTTGGGGTCAATATTTTTAGCAAGCAGGCTGTGGTAAAATGCTGACTTTTCTCGTGCATCCGCCAAGCCGAGTGCTGGATAATTGCCAAGCTTGTGCATTTGAGCCTTGCCTGTAGTTGGGTGCTTGTACTGTAAATACCAATATTTACCGCCATTTGGGGTGATATTCATCACAAGCCCATTGCCATCATAAAGGCGATAAACTTTTTCTTTCGGTTTGGCTTTATCTATTTGCGTATTTGTGAGGGGTTTGGTTGTTCGAGCCATAACAGTATATCCGAATCAATAACAGTATATTTGAGTTGTGTACTGTCTACTATACTGTTATTATTTATAGATTTCAATGGCTATTGATAGACTTTAAGAGACTTTAGAAGCAAATAAAAAAGCCCAAGCTATTGATTTGCTTGGGCTTAATAGTCTTTAATAGACTTTAAGAGAATTTAAGATGGGGCGACTAATGGGGCTCGAACCCACGACAACCGAGATCACAACCCGGGGCTCTACCAACTGAGCTATAGCCGCCATAGTAATGCAGGCATATGGCGCGCCTGGCAGGATTCGAACCTGCGACCACCTGCTTAGAAGGCAGATGCTCTATCCAACTGAGCTACAGGCGCTCGAGTGTCTTAATTTGTTGACAATGCCAACAAAAAAGCCTATCAGGCTTTAAATGGTCGGAGTGGAGGGATTCGAACCCCCGACCCTCTGCTCCCAAAGCAGATGCGCTACCAAGCTGCGCTACACTCCGATTTTATCACTTCAAGCTTATTATTATCAGCTCGTCGTTGTGGTGCGTATAATACAACTAAGGCTCCAAGCTGTCAACCACTAATTTATAAAATAAACCATAAAATCTATAACTTATTGATTTTAATATAAAAAATATTAATTTCTTTCTAACGCTTGCTCAGAAATAATCGCCATGCCACTGGCGATTGCCCCTCGTGTACCGCCAGTTAAATGAATGATACGGCGGTCATTATCCAGCTCATTGATGAGCTTTGCTGCTTTTTGTGCCTTAGTACCGCCGCCACATAAGACATAAATATCACCTTTTGTGGCATCCAAAAGTGTTTTATCAATTGTACTAAGCGGATGATTGACCGCATGTTCAATATGCCCTTCTTGGTACTGCTTAGCATCACGCACATCCCAAATGACCTTATCTTTGGTTGGTGTAAATTCAGTTATCTTAAGCTCAGTAATCATTGCTAGTACCTTTAGTTATCCAAATAATTCTTATCAATCAGTTTATCACATATGCTATGATAATTAAAAATTATTTAATCAATACTCATGATACCACTTAAGCCCAATCCGTTGCGACAAAAATTACAGCACCCAAATCCATTTGCTAAGCCCAGTTTGGCGTATTTGGCATCTTTTTTACGGCACTTGGCATTTGGGCTATGGACAGTTTGGGCAGTATTAGCATTGTCCATACATAGACCATTTGGCTCGGCAACTTATCCTGTCATACTAGTATTACCCATCATTTATCTATACACTTTTCGACGCTCAGCTGCCACTCAGACGCTGTTATTATCAGCCATGCTAAGTATAACAACCTTTTGGTTATATGCTCAAAAGCCAAGCAACGATCGACCTTGGCAAGATGAAGTTAAAGCACAGATCCAATTTCATCAAATTGGTGATCAAGTCACTGTCAAAAATGTCAGAAATTTTGAATGGATCAGTAAAACTGACTATGTGCCTAGATGGGAAGTACGCCGCTATGATTTATCCCAAATTAAATCACTGGATTTGATTATCTCAATTTGGGATAACGACAATATCGCACATACTTTACTTTCATTTGGCTTTGATGATGGTCAGCAGATAGCCGTTTCTTTTGAAATACGCAAAGAAATTGGTGAGAGTTTTTCATCAATTGGCGGGTTTTTTCGTCAATATGAGATGACCATCATCGCCGCTGATGAAAAAGATATCATCTACACCCGCAGTAATATCCGTGATGAGCGTGTTTATCTTTATCGATTGTCATTGCCACGCAGTCAAATCCGTGAGCTATTTTTGGCTTATTTGTATGCCGCTGACAATCTTGCCGCCCACCCTTCTTGGTACAATACATTATTAGACAACTGCACAACAGCAATATTTGACCTGATAAATCCAATACGCACCGTACCCAATGACTATCGCATTTTATTATCGGGTCGTTTGCCTGAATATTTATACGAAATTGGGATCATTGATACAGATTTGAGTTTTGATGAACTTAAAACTTTGGCATTCATCAATCCAAAAGTTGAACAATACAATCATCACAATCCCATATCATCGGCAGAATTTTCCCAAAAAATTCGTGAAAATCTCTCTGATTCTAATACAAAACCCAACAAGCAGGCAAAATGAGTTGATAAATAACCAATAAAATCAAAAATTTATAAAATTTTTATGAAATTGTTATCATTTTATCAAAAAAAAGCTTGCCAAAATTTTAAAAGTCTATATAATACCCAACATCAAGCACGCGTAGTCATGCGTAGATTGCTTGAAAAACAACTTGGGGACGTGGCGGAATTGGTAGACGCACTGGATTTAGGTTCCAGCGCCGCGAGGTGTGAGAGTTCGAGTCTCTCCGTCCCCACCAAATTTAAAAAAGCCAGTGACATTTATCATTGGTTTTTTTCTTATCCAAATTTGGGCCTATAGCTCAGTTGGTTAGAGCAGAGGACTCATAATCCTTTGGTCGCAGGTTCAAGTCCTGCTGGGCCTACCATTTTTAAGTTCATAAAAAAAGGGTTTGCAAATTTGTAAGCCCTTTTTTTATACACAAAACTTGATAACAATAACAACCCATATCCTAAGTTTTGATAACTCAGTCAGCTAAGACCTTTTATGATATCAATCTCAATGATATTTTAGCCAAAACAAACAAACCGCCATTAAAGGCGGTATGTCTGCTTGAAAACCAACAAGTTTTGGAGAAATGATTAAAGAATAACAATTAAATAATTTGGCGATGCATTTAAGCGGTTAGTGCCAATGATTCACGATGACCTTTGGTAAGTTTTTGTAAGACGGCGGTGATCATCTCGGTGGTGATTGGCTTTTCAGTGCCTTTAGATAAAATATTCATTTCAATGTTTTGGCGTTTTGGCTGATTCATTGTCATATCCTATGTCTATCACCAGCAGCTGTTATCAATTTGCTTTGGTGTTTGATTGATTTGTTGGGATTAGTATAGCCCATGTTTACAGGTGTACACAATCAATTATTACCAATTTATGCCCATAAAGTGTAAACACTTGTTTCATTTTTTGACATATCTTGTCACATCTTTATTCATTTTAAGGCAACCCCTTTAAATTTAATCAATTCCAATAAAAAATAACGCTCAAAAATGAGCGTTACCAGATATCACTATGATACATGCAAAGGCGTTTAGCCCACCAAAGCATTTTCCCAACGCGGTACGACCAATTGCATTAATGGTTTGAGCAATTTGACATTACAAGCAAACACAGAGCCAGTCGTCATCGCATTTGGCGCGCCTTTATGGTCAACCACCACACCACGCGCTTCGGTAACAATCAGCTCGCCTGCCGCCACATCCCAAGGCTTAAGCGACATCTCAAAATAACCATCATAGCGACCTGCTGCAACATAGCACAAATCCAAGGCAGCAGAACCAAAACGGCGTACTTGACCGCCATTTTCACAGACAGCTTGTAAGCTGGCAAAATGCTGACGAGCAAAGCTGACTCGCTCTTCGCCCACCATACGCTCATAGGGATGACCTGTCGTAAACAGTCCGCCTTCAATGGTCTTGCGTTCACTCACCTGCAAGCGACGCTGATTCATGACAGCACCACGACCACGACTGGCAGAAAACATTTCATCTCGCACAGGATCATAAATCACACCATGCTCAGTGACCCCATTTTTTTGGACAGCGATAGACACACAAAAATGTGGGACGCCATGGACAAAGTTTTGGGTGCCGTCTAGTGGATCAATCACCCAACACCAATCAGCATCATGACCCTTACCCTCTTGTAAGCCAAATTCTTCACCCAAATAAGAATGATTGGGATAGCTTTCTTTGAGTGTAGCAATCGTCAGCTCTTCGGCATAACGATCAATTTGGGTAACCAAGCCATCAAGCCCCTTGGATTCTACCGCCAAATCAAGGCGATGGCGATTTTGATGCGCTCGCAAAATTTCATGACCCACTTTTTTGGCTGCGTTTGCCGCCATGACAACCATCGGTTCCATACTACACCTGCTTTATTGAATTAAACTGCTTAAAGAGTTAATTTGCACTCATCACGCAAAAGATTTTTATTATACGCCAAAAACTGCCAAAAAACCAATGAAAATTATGGTAATGCCGACAAATACACAAAACACAACCAACCCGACAAGGATTTAGTTTTTGATGATGAAATTACTTAAAGATTGATAAATCCCATCAGCATCCAATCGGCAATACGACAGCTGTTCTTCATGGCTGGCATGATGAATGAACGCATCTTTGATACCGATATTTAACAGCTTAACCAATGCTTGTAAGCTTACGATGAATTCATTCACCGCACTGCCTGCACCGCCTGCGATTTGATGCTCTTCAACAGTAGTGATATGCGTCACACCCATCTCAAGCAGTCTTAAAATAAGTGCCTCATCCAAAGGCTTAACCCAACGCATATCCACCACGATACAAGCGGCCGCTTGGTTTTCTGACAGTCTTTGGGCGGCACTTAGAGCATCTTTTAGGCGAGTGCCAAAGGATAATACTGCCAGTTTTTTGGTGCTTTTTGTATCAAAGTTTGATGACTGCCAGACCACATTAGCCTGCCCAATCGGGTAATGCTCATCTGTCATATCAACCTTACGCCCCACGCCAACACCACGAGGATAGCGTACGGCTGCCACACCGTCATACTGATAACAAGTGTTCAATAACTGATGGCATTCATGTTCATCACTTGGGGCAGCGATGATGACATTGGGCACACAGCGTAAAAATGCCAAATCAAAAACCCCAGCATGAGTCGCACCATCTTCACCCACCAAACCTGCACGGTCGATGGCAAAGGTAACATCGAGATTTTGTAGGGCGACATCATGAATCAGCTGATCATAACCCCGCTGCAAAAAAGTAGAATAAATCGCAACCACAGGTTTAATTTTACCTGAAGTTGCCATGCCTGCCGCCAAAGTTACCGCATGCTGTTCGGCAATCGCCACATCAAAAAATCGCTTTGGATAGTTGGCAGCATACTCAACCATACCCGAACCTTCCGCCATCGCTGGCGTGATGGCAACCAAACGCTCATCAATATTTGCCCAATGCAATAACCAATCACCAAAAATCTGTGAATATTTTTTGGCGGTTGGTGTAGATGTGGGTGCTTGATTTTTGCCTGCTTTGGGTAACTTTCCGATAGCATGATAGCCGATCGGATCAGCTTCGGCAGGTAAAAAACCCTTACCTTTAATGGTGTGTACATGAATTAAGATAGCGCCTTTTAACTGTTTGGCACGCTCAAGCACTTGGATTAGTTTGGGTAAATCATGCCCATCATATGGCCCAAGATAAGTAAAACCAATGGCTTTAAATAAATTATCTGCAAATAATTTATCGCCAATTTTTTCAGCAATTTTATCAGGTAACGGGGATAATGGCGTGCCATGAAAAAGCTCGCTGATTTTTTCACCAATTTTACTCGGTAGGCGGCTTGAAACATCTTCAAAAGCACCATTTGCCATATGCAAATAATGACGAATACGGCGGTCATCAGAGGAGATGGTGCGTTTGACCATCAAAATATTACCATGCTTATCAATATCCATGGCAAGTCCACGCTGCCATAGCTTTGCCAAATGGCGTGAAAAACCACCAATTGCCGCTGAGATTGACATGTCATTATCATTTAGGACAACCAGTAAATCGGCATTTTGTTGGACGGCATCATTCATCGCCTCAAATGCCATACCGCCTGTCATCGCACCATCGCCAATCACAGCTGCCACGGTACGATTTTCGCCAAGTAATCGTGCCGCCAAACTCATCCCCAACGCTGCTGATATTGAGGTTGATGAATGACCCACGCCAAAAGTATCATACTGGCTTTCTTCTCGTTCAGGAAAGGCGGTCAGACCATCTTTTGAGCGGATACTTGGCAGGCGTTCACGGCGACCTGTCAAAACTTTATGTGCATAAGCTTGATGCCCAACATCCCAAACAAGTTTATCATAAGGGGTATTTAGCACAGCATGTAATGCAATCGTCAGCTCAACGACGCCAAGATTGGCACCAAAATGCCCTCCGCTTACGCCTGTTGAGTAAAGTAAATACGCACGCAACTCATCAGCCAACTCAATTAATTGGTCGTTTGTCAATGCCTTTAAATCATCAGGGCTGGCGATACAATCCAAAATTGGCGTGTCAGGACGCATCGTCAAAATCTCATCAAAGACTTTGGCGGTATATGATTGGCGGTAGGTGGCTGAATCCGTCATGACTGTTTTGCTTCCAATTATCAATAAATTCACATTTCATCATCAAAAAGAGTATGGCATAATAGCATTTTTGATGATATACCGCCAATCTTTTAACAAAATCACGGCTTTATTATCATCAGTTTACACAATGCTGCTGATGCGTTATTTTACAAGACAAGCTTTATTTTTGCTAGAAAAACCCCATTGAGATTGCTTAGTTTTTATTGAAATTGAGATGCCAGCAGCACTCAAATCATAAAAACACTCGCTACCCATCGCTTAAGTGGTTAGACTGACCCAAAGATTTGGGCAGTTATTTATGATAAAAAACCGATTTTAACACATGTTTTAACACATATTTAAGGTATTCTCCCTTGTATAAGTTTATTACCAAAGCCAAACTGCCGACCGTTCATGGTGAATTTGATATTCATATTTTTGAAAATGACGATGGTCAAGAGCATATTTTATTAAGTACAGGGTTACCCAATCATACAGATAAATTACCCCTTATCCGTATCCATTCAGAATGCCTAACGGGCGATGCGTTTGGGTCACTAAAATGCGACTGCGGCCCACAGCTAAATGCTGCCATGAGTGCCATTCAATCGCATGGCGTGGGGGCAATTTTGTATTTGCGACAAGAGGGGCGTGGCATTGGATTAACCAATAAAATACGCGCCTACGCGCTACAAGACCAAGGACATGATACACTCGAGGCAAATTTATTATTAGGTCTGCCAGCTGATGCACGCACTTATGAGATGTGCCAAGCGATGCTTTTACATTTAGGCATTAATCAAGTGGCTTTAATGACAAATAATCCCAATAAAGTCAATGAGTTAAATGAATTGGGCATCACAGTGGTTGAGCGAATTCCTCTGATTGTTGGCATCAATCAACACAACACTTCTTATTTAACCGTTAAAGGTGAACGCATGAATCACTATATTAATACAGATGATTTAAGCCAAAAACCCTAATCCATCAGGAACATCTTATGCAAGCACAAATCCAAGCAGTCAGAGAATTTTTGTTAAACTTACAACAAGCCATCGTTCACGCCCTTGAAAACCAAGAAAATTCAGGTGGTTTTGATGGTCGTACTGATACCAAATTCATCGCAGATACTTGGGAGCGTCCCGAAGGTGGCGGGGGTCGCTCTTGTGTCTTATCAGGTGGGCAAGTCATCGAAAAAGCAGGCGTCATGTTTAGCCATATTCACATCAAGCAGATGCCTGCTTCTGCGACCGTACGCCACCCCGAGCTGGTTGGTGCTCAAGCACAAGCACTGGGGGTCTCTTTGGTTGTTCACCCCAAAAACCCCTATGTACCGACAAGTCACGCCAATGTACGGTTATTTGTTGCCACGCCCACCGATGGCAGTACACCAATTTGGTGGTTTGGTGGCGGATTTGATTTGACCCCCTTTTACCCAAATCTCAATGATGTCAAACATTGGCATCAGGTGGCTTATGAGTTATGCCAGCCTTTTGGCGATGAAGTTTATCCCAAGTATAAAACTTGGTGCGATGAATATTTTTATCTTAAACATCGTCATGAGCGTCGTGGCGTGGGTGGGTTGTTTTATGATGACATGAATACAGCATCCACAAACTGGGACTTTACGACATGTTTTAAGTTCATGCAGGCCGTCGGTCAAGGATATTTTGATGGCATCATACCAATCTTTGAGCGTAATAAACACCGAAGCTATACCGAGCATGAACGCCAATTCCAACTATATCGCCGTGGTCGTTATGTGGAGTATAATTTGGTATTTGACCGTGGTACGCTCTTTGGTTTACAATCTAATGGGCGTACCGAATCAATTTTGGTTTCTATGCCGCCACTGGCAGCTTGGGAATACAGATATGAACCCAAGCAAGGGACGCCTGAATTTGAGTTGACTGATTTTTATCTAAAACCCCAAGATTGGCTAAACTTATCAGATAAGCCATAGCATAAATCGTAATTGTCTTGGTTTATTAATCAAATTTAGTCAATCAAATTTGGGTCAATTTTTGGGTATTGCTTCATCAAAAAACACTGTTATCTTGATTGTATGTTATCATTATCTACAATCAGAATAGCCATTTTATCAATCATTTTGGTCAATCATATTAGGTTACCAAATAACCTATTTTACCAAAATAAGGTATTTTAACAAAACGGAGCCGCCGCCATGTTTCATAAAATTACCTTAGCTGCTGCATGTTTTATGACTGTTATTTTAGCAGGTTGCAACAGCTCAGGGACTGCCACTGCCAATAATCCACAGGTTGAAGACCGTGCCAAACTCATGAAAGATTGGCGTCATGCCAATGAAGGTATGAAGGCAATGATTGAAGACCCAAGTCGCTTTGATGCCATCACCTTCAAAGAGAGAGCTGATTTTATTGCTGATACCAATGCCACCATGTGGGTACACTTTGAAGGAGAAATGGCTCAAGGCGGTCACGCCAAAGATGAGATATGGACAGACCCTGAAGGCTTTCAAACCAAAATCGAAGCGTTTACCAGCTCAATTAATGCACTTGCCTTAGCAGCATCAGAAGCTGCCTCGGCGGCTGATGTTGAAGCAAGCTATGGTGAGATGGCCAGCCAGTGTGGTTCTTGCCATAAGGCCTATAAGAAAAAATAGCACACCCAGCAACAATTTAATCTCTCCGACAATGCCCCCTAATATATGGGGGCATTTATACGGGGGTATTTTTAGTACAATCATGGATAGGGTTTTAAGTTTTGATCATATGTTATAAAAATATCATCAATGCTAAGCATGCTCTGATGCCCCACTCAATACCCTAAATCAATCACCCAAATTGACGCTGAATAAATTGCACCGTGCTATCTTTTGCTTTTTTGATGGCAAGTTTTCGGTTGGCACCGAGCATCAGTTTGATCTGCCAAAGCTTTTCTTGATACAGTGCCAAATAATTTTGTCGCTGCGTGGCATTTATCACACGCTTGCCTGCAAGTACTGCATCAGGCGAACGCATCTTGATGGCATCTATCAAAGATATCGCCATACAAACAGGGTCATCACTGATATGCGTTAATAGCCCATAATCTTTGGCAATCGGTGCATCCATCATCTCAGCGGTCATGGCAATTTGCTTCATCACATCTCGGTGAATATCACAAGCGGTATGCGTAATGCCCATATCAGCAACCAAACCCCACTTAGCCTCAAGCACTGATAAGCGAGCGTCCATCGCTGCGATACGAATATCCGCCCCAAGTGCCAGCTGAAGACCGCCGCCAACGCACACACCCTGTACAACAGCAATGACTGGCACAGGCAAACTCTGCCAAATCAAGCAAACCTTTTGAAACTTACTGGGTGTTGGTTTGGCAAGTTCATACAAAGCAAAGCCGAAATTTTTGGGATCATTTAAATCCGCCAAATCCAGCCCTGAGCTAAAATTCCCATCTGCACCCATCAAAATCACCGCTCGAACTTCACGATTACGCTTGAGTTTATGAGCAACCTTAATCAGCTCATTCATCATCTGAAAACTGATGGCATTTTTTTTATTGGGGCGGTTGAGCGTGATGGTAGCGATTTGATGTTCGATTTGTACAGTCAGTGTCTTTAAATGTTCCATCATTGCCCTTTTTTGGTTTGATAATGGTGTCATACTTAATACATATTGAAATAAAAATTAATCACCAATCAGCCCATAAATAAGATAATTATCCAATATTTTATCTTTTTTATATCAAAGCAATATAAAAAAGTGTGGATAAACGCCATACTTTTTTATATCAAAGCAATATAAAAAAGTATGGCGTTTATCCACACTTTGCCACTTGATAGGACAATTTATCCAGCGTATTATTGATTATTGGCTTTATGTATAAAAGCACCCGATGAAGGGACACGAGAATCTGCGGCAATCTTAGTACGCAGTGCTTTTGCCTCTTCTTCTGTTTTTTCGTTACCAATCAAGATACGCAAACCACGACTTGTATTGCTGGTTGTGACTTTATAGCCAGCATCACGGTATTTTTTAACCACCTCATCAACCCGATCTTTATCAGGAGAGATTGCCACTTGAACCATGTACCGCTCAGATGTTTGGGAACTTTGAGATTTTGATTCGGTTTTTTTATCCGTCTTAGATTGAGACTGATTGTCAGATTTTTTATTATTGTCTTTAGATGCAGCTTCTCTGGCTTTATTATCACGCTCCAAACGAGCTATTTGAGATGCAGATGGTATCTTAATACGATGCTCTGCTCTTAAAATATCGTTGCGTGTCATGCCATTGGCTTCAACCAAGGCGGCAACCGAAATGCCGTAACGCTTCGCAATACCTTGCCAAGTCTCACCATACTGAACATCGTGAGTACCCGCCTTAACAGGTGCTTTGGTTTGGGCGTTTTTATCCTCTTTTTTGTTTTCAGCTTTATTTTCGGTGGGCTTATCGGCCAATTTGGCTTTTTCGTCCTTCGTTTCTTGTTCAGATTTCTCAAGCATCTCAGCGGCCTTTTTGGCTTCTTCGGCCTTGCGGGCAGCTTCGATCGCCTCGGGGCGTGTCTGAACTGTTGGTGCTGCGATCAACTCACTTTTGGCAGCACTGTCCGCCGAAACTGTCTGAGTATTGGTGGCCGTGCGTCCATTAGCTTCGGCGCTGGCTTTTTCAAGTGCTTGTTTGCGTGCATTATTTTGTTCTTCAAGCAAGGCGGCTGCTTGCTTTTGCATTTGAAGCGTATGTGCTTCACGCGCACGCTGCTTTTCGGCAAGTAGCTTTTCTTCGGTAGCCACATCTGCCGTCAGAGGCTGAACCACAGGTTTTGCCACCTTGGTATCACTTGGTATCTGCTGGGGTGTTTGTACTGATTTGGTTGTTTGAGCGTCATTTTTTGCCAAGGCAAAAAAAGCCACGCCGCTACCAATGACCAGCGTCATGCCCAATACAATTTGTTTAGAAATCATAACCAAACCACCGACCTATTATTGACTTTATGGATAGAATTTGCATGTGTAATCATAAGGCTAATTTTATCCCAAACCATTAAAAATATAGTTTTTTTGTCAAATTGTCAAGATAATCATGGATAAAATTTGTGTGATACGACCAATCTGCGACCAAAATATTGATTTTATCATCAATCTTATCAAAAATACCTTTGATTCTATCAAACCTCTTGGATGAATGTCATATGATAATTAATTTTAAAATCATGTGTTATTTTGAAATGAATTGACTATAATACACTTATGATTTAAATCATATATTTGATGAATTTAAATCAAAAATTTGGCGAGTAAGGATTTTTTGATGAATAAAATGCTTCCAAATCTGGCAGATCGTGCAATTTTTAATTTGGGCTTCCGAATATTTTTTGCAAGTGCGGCGGTATATGCTGTGATTAGTATGGCACTTTGGCTATTTGTATATCGTGGCGGCGTGTTTAGTGCCCATATGAACATTGCACCGCAATATTGGCATGGTCATGAAATGGTTTTTGGCTACTCAATGGCGGTTGTGGTAGGATTTTTATTGACCGCTGTTGGTAACTGGACAGGAAAAACCATGCCAAGCGGACAGCAACTTTATCTTATTTGGCTGCCGTGGTTATTTGCACGCATTATTTTCATTGTTTTGCCACAGTTTTTATGGCTGGGTATATTGGCAGATATTGTCTTTACTATGTTATTTTTAATAAGTATTACAAAACCTGTGATAAAAACCAAACAATGGCGACAAATGGGTATTTTATCAAAAGTTGTCCTAATGCTGATTGCAAATTTATTCTGTCTTGCAGCAACATTAGGCTGGCAGATTGGTTGGTATTATGCACTTTATTTAGGGGTTTTTGTTATTATCGGTCTTGTTCTTACCATAGGAAGACGGGTAACGCCTTTTTTTATCTCACGGGGTGTGGGCTATGCTTTTGAACCACGCAATAATCACTACATCGACCGCATTAGCTTGATTAGTTTCGTGGTTTTCTTCTTGCTTGAGGTTTTTACCTCACAGCAGCTGCTTGCCAGTTTATGTGCGTTGGTTTGTGCATTCGTACAAGCTTGGCGGCTTCAAGGGTGGTATACGCAAGGGATTTGGAAAAAACCTTTGCTCTGGAGTATGTTTGTTTCGATGGGCTGCATTGTATTCGGGCAATTCATGTATTTTTTGCGAATTTTCCAATTCGGCATCACCAATTCATTAGCAATGCATATGATGGCAGTTGGTGGCATTGGCATACTCAGTCTTTCTATGATGGCACGCGTCAGTCTTGGGCACTCAGGGCGTAGCATCCATCAACCACCAAAAACAGTGCCTTGGGCGATCGGCTTATTAAGCGTGGCAACAGTTTTTCGTGTTATTTTACCGTGGCTTATGCCACAACATCTGGTAATATGGATCATGCACGCACAAATATTATGGTTAATCGCCTTTTTCTTGCTTAGCGTCAGCTACATGAATATATGGCGAACACCTCGTATTGATGGCAGAGCAGGATAACATCACCATCCACCAAAATAATAGCGTAAATCTTACTTACGCTATTATTTTTAGCATTATGATTACTGCCCAAAGTGATAACAATCACACTTGTCTAAATGACCAATACATAAAAAGGTGATTGATGTCCTAATACGGTCTGCCCAATAACGCCACCAAAGTTTCGCTGATGGTGTGAAAAGAGCCAAAAACCACAATCAAATCTTGGGTACTGGCATCGGTTGAGACACTTTGGGCAGCTTGTGCCAAATCTTGGTATACTTTAAGGTTTGATGGCTTGATATGCGTATGAACATGACCCAAAAGCGTCTGCAAATCCATCGCACGAGGATGATTGATTGCGGCGACAGACCAATCATGGATACTTATTTTGTTATCATCAAGGGCAGCTTTAATCACCTCAAGAACCGCATCAACATCTTTATCGCCCAACATTGAAAATATTACCTTAAGCTTAGCATCTGGATATATTTTTTTGTGTTTATGCCATTCATCAGCCCATTGCACCAAAAAAAATTTTATTCCATGTGAATTATGCGCCACATCAAATATCCAATGCCGATCATTAATGATACGCCGATCAAATCGCCCTGCCAGTTGTACCTGATGAAGTCCGTCGATCACGCTATCTAAATGAATTTTTATCCCACTTTCTAGCACCGCTGCAACAGCATTAACAGCATTTTGCAATGATAATTTTGGTTTGGGTAATTGTATGGTTAACGCTGCATTTGAAAAAATCCATGTCTCACCTTGCTCCATATAATCATAGTTGACACCCAACTGATGGACATGCTTTGTCAAACGGTTGGCAAGTTCATGCACACTATTTGGCAGCTGCCTTGCACCCAAGATGACAGGAATATTTTCTCGAATGATTCCCGCTTTTTCTTGACCGATACGCTCAATGTCATCACCCAACCAATCCACATGGTCAATACCAATATTGGTAATCACTGCCACATCAGGATTGATGATATTAACCACATCCAATCGCCCGCCAAGCCCAATTTCCAGCACCCAAACATCACATTTTTTTTGATTAAAATGCCAAAATGCCGCCAAAGTCGTCATCTCAAAAAATGACAGTGTGACATTTTTAGCCACTCGTGCATTTTCTACCGCCTCAAACGCTGCCACCAAATCGCTTTCACTGATTTCATTGCCATTAATACAAATGCGTTCTGTAAAAGATACCAAATGCGGTGACTGATACAGTGCTGTTTTTAGACCACCAGCTTCACAAATGGCAGCGATGGTTTTGGTGGTTGAGCCTTTGCCATTGGTGCCTGCGACAGTAAAAATGATTGGTTTTTTGTCCATCTGATCTTGGGTTTTTGTCGGGACAATACCCAAATAACTTGCCACAGGCAACACCCGCTCAAGCCCCATATCAATGGCAGATACATGAATGCTGCCAATATATTCTAGCCACTGGCTTAAAGTTCTTGTCATAATTATGATTCCCAAATACTTTAGGCTATTGTACTTGGTTTGATGGGTTTTTTAAACAAAAATCACCCAATGGGTGATTTTATTTAGCGTACCAAACTGGGTGATTTTATTGTTTAAAAATCTGTTCTAGTTGCGAGAATAGTTCTACATACACCGCCAGTCTTTCTTTGTCGGTCATGCCCAGTTCATCCATCTCCATAACAACCGTTGGTATATTAGCCATAATATCTTGGTAGAATACCATTTGTTTTTTGTGTATACTTTTGCCTATTGGTGAACTATAAAACTCAATCAAAGCATCCAGCTCTTGTTGAGTAAAATGCCGTTTGATTGATTCAATCAAAGCTTGCCGTACTCTTTGATACAGCTGTGGATTTTTTGCGATTCTTTTGACAGGTTTTTGAAATGCTTCTTCAATTAGCCGTTCAGCCGCCACAAGCTGTTGAGTGGTGGCATTGGGATAAGTTTCTTTAATGGTTGACAAAAGTGCTACTTTGATAGGTTGAATGTAGCCAATTGCCACGCCTTGCTCAAAATCATTTTTAAAATCAGTAATCAGCGCCCACTGAGCGATCGATTCATCGCTGGGCGTTTGTGCGTATGTATTTTGACTTAATAAACCCAAACTTAATAAGCTTACCATCATAGCCATTTTTATATACATAAGATTCTCCATAACCAGTTTTCATTTACAAATAAGAAGTAATTCTATCAAGATACGATTCATTATTCAAGATGATCTTTTGATAATAAAAAAGACGCCCACAAAGCGTCTTTAATGCATCAAATTTAGGTGAAGGCTAAACGGCAGATTTTGTTAGTTTTGCTAAAATACGATGCGTGGTATTGATAAGCTCATGGCGATGTACCACCATATCCACCGTACCTTTTTCAAGTAAAAACTCAGCACGCTGAAAAGGTTCGCCCAGTACTTCTCGCACAGTCTGCTCAATCACTCGTTTACCTGCAAAGCCAATCATTGCTTTAGGTTCGGCGATATGTACATCACCAAGCATTGCCAAAGATGCTGTCACACCACCATAGACAGGGTTGGTCAAAATAACCACATACGGTACGCCTGCCAGCCTCAATCTTTCAATGGCTGCTGAAGTGCGGGCCATTTGCATCAGTGATAATAAACCTTCTTGCATACGAGCCCCACCTGAGGCGGCAAAGCACACCAAAGGCGTTCGTTCTGCCAAGGCTTTTTCGGCAGCTTGTACAAAGCGGTCGCCCACGACAGAACCCATCGAACCGCCCATAAACCGAAAATCAAACGCACAAGCAATGATATCCAAATGTTTAAGCTTGCCTGCCATGACCACCAAGCCCTCAGACTCACCCGTCTTATTTTGAGCTTCTTTCATGCGTTCAGGATATGGCTTAGAGTCAATAAAATTTAATGGATTGCCCGTTGTAAATTCTTGACCAAGCTCTGTTTCTACACTGCTTAAAAACCACTCCAAACGCTGGCGAGCCGTCATGGTCAAATGATGATCACATTCAAGGCATACATACTGATTTAAAATTAATGCGGTATTGGTAATCAGTGCATGGCAATTTGGGCATTCGGTTGATGGCTCAGTTTCAACGGCCGTTAGTGTCGGAACGGTTGTGCGTTTAACGCCCGGTACTTCACGCTTTAGCCAAATAACTGGCTCTGTCGGTTGGGTTTGACTCATAATTCATCCTTTAAACATACTTGGGCATCCCCCCAATATGGCATATAGTTTACACTTGTAAATTAATTTTGGCAAACACTATTTACCCAATCACGCTTTGGTCTTATGATGCATTGATCATCAACCAAACTTTGTAAATTTTTAGCACCACTTAATCATAATTAAACTAAATAACTTGTTAAGGTTACTTTAATATTAATTGGTACTTGATGTAAGCTCGTCAAGTGATTTTCTAAGCTCATCCATTTTGTTTAATAACCCAGCCTTAGCTTGCTGAATTTTTTGTTCATCATGACCACAATCAGCAAAATGCTTGACCAATTCAGACCCAACAATGATGCCATCAGCAACCGCACCCAATGCCTTGGCTGAATCACCATCACGAATCCCAAAGCCCACACACACAGGTATCGTGGTTTGTTGCTTAATTTTTGCTACCTGCTCACGCACGGCTGCGACATCAAGCGCACCTGAACCTGTGACACCTTTGAGTGACACATAATAAATAAACCCACTACAGTTTTCGATAACCTTGGTGCGGCGATCTGATTTTGTGGTTGGTGCCAGCAAAAAAATTTGATTCATGGGATGGTCGGTACGCTCGGTCAGTGATTTTGCATAGCCATCTGCTTCGTTGGGTGGTAAATCCACCATCAAAATTGCATCAACACCAGCATCAGCACACAAATTAGCAAAATTATCATAACCAATGATTTCAACAGGATTTAAATAACCCATAACTAAAACAGGCGTTGTTTGGTTGGTTTGACGAAATTTGGCAATCATATTTAGTGCATCACGAGTGCTAACGCCTGCCGCCAATGCTCTTTCGGCAGCATGGGCAATGATGGGACCATCTGCCATCGGGTCGCTAAAAGGCAATCCCACCTCAATAATATCTGCACCATGCTCAACAAGCTTATGCATTAAATCAACCGTAACATCAGGGCGTGGGTCGCCTGCCATGATATAAGGAATCAGGGCTTTTTTGCCCGCTTGACGCAATGTCTCAAAAGTCATTTCAATTCTGGTTTTCATCATATTCTCATCAAATCATTCGCTATCGGTCGCTTGGGTGGCTTAATCAATTTGCATACCATCTTTTGCCATAACTGTATGTAAATCTTTATCACCACGACCTGACATATTAATAATCATTGATTGCTCAGGCTTCATAGTCGCCGCTAATTTTAGCCCATAAGCCACCGCATGGGAGCTTTCAAGTGCTGGAATGATACCCTCCTTTGAAGTCACTTGTTTAAAGGCGTGTAATGCCTCATCATCCGTTACACCGACATAATGAACACGCTCAATATCTTTTAAAAAGCTGTGTTCAGGACCAACACCTGGATAATCCAAACCTGCCGAAATCGAATGCGTACCTAGAATTTGACCATCATCATCTGCCATTAGATAAGTTCGATTACCGTGCAATACACCGACACGCCCAGCTTGCAAAGGAGCGGCGTGATTGGGTGTGTCAATGCCTAACCCATTAGCTTCCACGCCATACATCGCCACCTCATGATCATTTAAAAAATCATAAAACAGCCCAATGGCATTAGAACCACCACCAACACATGCAACCAATGCATCAGGCAAGCGGCCTGTTTTTTGTAAATGTTGTATGCGTGCCTCACGACCAATAATCGCCTGAAAATCACGCACAAGCATCGGATATGGGTGCGGACCTGCGACTGTACCAATGATATAATAAGTGGTGTCAACATTTGCCACCCAATCACGCATCGCCTCATTCATGGCATCTTTTAAGGTGCGTGAACCTGAAGTCACAGGCACAACCGTCGCTCCCAAAAGACGCATGCGATATACATTCATCTTTTGACGCTCAACATCATCTGCACCCATATAAACCACGCATTCCAAGCCAAGGCGTGCAGCAATGGTAGCGGTTGCGACGCCATGTTGTCCTGCACCTGTTTCAGCGATAATGCGTTTTTTGCCCACCATTTTGGCAAGTAATGCTTGACCGATGGTATTATTAACTTTATGGGCACCTGTATGGTTTAAATCTTCACGCTTAAAAAAAATCTGAGCGCCGCCAATTTGTTGGGTCAAGCGTTCAGCAAAATATAGCGGTGTCGGACGACCAACATAGTCCGTCAAATCCGCCATAAATTCATCCCAAAATTTAGGGTCAGCTTTGGCAGTTTGATAAATCTCTTCAAGCTCTTCGAGTGCCGCCATCAAAGTTTCGGACACAAAACGACCGCCGTGCCTACCAAAATATCCATTGACATCAGGATATTGTCCAAACTTAAATTGTGTTGTCATACATTGCCCTTTTTAATCGTTTAAATCATGTGTTATTACATTTAAATATCGTGTGCAATCGCAAGTTTTTTATAGGTTTGAGCGGATTGATACTACCAAGCCGCCCACCATCTATTTTCAAGCAAAATCTATCTAACCGCTTCAATAAAAGCTTTCATTTTATCAAAATCTTTGATGCCCTTGGCTAATTCGATGCCACCGCTGACATCCAGCGCATAAATTGGTAATTGCCGAGTTAGTGCAACATTGTTAGGCGTCAAGCCGCCTGCTAAAATAATCGGTAATGGCGACTGTTTTGGAATAATCGACCAGTCAAAACGCTCGCCTGTACCACCAAATTTATCCACATGATACGCATCCAGCAAAATAGATGCAGCACCTTTGGCATGATAATCATCGATAATCTTTTGAATGCCCTTGGCATCATAGCGTAATGCATCAACACGCACGGCTTTAATCCAACGCTTATTTACAAGTGCCGCCTGTCGTTGGCATTCATCTGCCGTTTCATCACCATGAAACTGAATAATATCAAAGTTGACTGCTTTGGCAATTTTAATCAGTGTATCATCATCGATATTGACCACAAGCGCAACAACACTGACAAACGCAGGAATGTTTGCCACAAGCTGTTTGGCTTGTAAGACATCAACCGCTCTTGGGCTGGGTGGGTAAAATACCAGTCCAATTGCATCAGCCCCCGCACAAACAGCAGCACGGACATCTTGAGGGCGTGTTAAACCACAAAATTTGACTTGTTTCATATTACCTTAATCACGCAATCAGCCAAACACATTTGACAGCTGAAAATAATAAGTGCAAATAATAAGTGCTTAAAATACCACAAAAGCTTACAAATGTATGCAAAATCACCAAAAATTTGTTGCATATTATCTAAGATTTACCGTAATATAAGTCATTGAATGCTAATTTTTGAAGTATCATGCGTTGATTGTATGATTTTTTCATCAAATTGGCTTAATCAGGTAAACTTTTATTGTCATTTTTATCACACTTTATTGGATAAAATCCAGTGAGTACACCTTAATTTTAAATCAAATTATCAATTATTTTGTTTAAATTATCTTGTTTAAATTATTTCATCTTATAAGAGTTATTTTATGAAAGCCAGCCAATTTATATTTGCCACTTTAAAAGAAACGCCCAATGATGCCGATATTGCCTCAAGCCAGTTGATGCTTCGTGCAGGTCTGATTCGTAAGCTTGCCTCAGGTTTGTATGTTTGGATGCCGATGGGGTTGCGTGTACTAAAACGCGTTGAGCGTATTGTCCGAGAGGAAATGGAGAAAATCGATAGTCAAGAGCTTTTAATGCCAGTTACCCAGCCAGGAGAGCTGTGGCATGAATCTGGACGCTGGGAGGATTACGGTGCTGAGCTTTTAAGATTCAAAGACCGTCACAGCCGTGATTTTGTGCTAGGGCCAACACACGAAGAGGTCATCACCGATATTGCACGCAATGAGCTTAAAAGCTACAAGCAGCTGCCGATCACCTTTTATCAGATCCAAACCAAATTCCGTGATGAAATCCGCCCTCGTTTTGGTGTGATGCGTGCGCGTGAATTTACCATGAAAGATGCGTATTCTTTTCATATTGACAAAGAATCGCTCGCCAACACTTATCAAGACATGTACGATGCCTACAGTCGCATTTTTACACGCTTAGGACTAAATTTTCGAGCCGTACAAGCAGATACAGGCTCGATTGGAGGCTTTGCTTCACATGAGTTTCATGTGTTGGCAGACAGCGGCGAAGATGACATTGCATTCTCAAGTGATTCTGATTTTGCTGCCAATGTAGAGCTTGCCGAGGCGGTTTGTTATGATAAGCGAGCAGCACCAACACAAGCACGCACCGATGTGGATACACCAAATATGACCACATGTGAAGCGGTTGCCCAGCACCTAAATATTCCACTTAGCCAAACCGTCAAAACACTCATTGTCAAAGGTCGTCATAGCCAAGATAATCCAGAAGCACCCAAATTTATTGCTTTAGTTTTACGAGGTGACCACACGCTCAATGAAATCAAGGCTGAAAAAATTGCCGATGCTTACACCCCTTTGACCATGGCAACCGAAGATGAACTCAAAGAGATTGGACTGATCAAAGGCTATATCAGTACCGATTTGAAGCTACCTGTTTATGTCGATCGGGCGGCAGCGGCGTTATCTGATTTTGTGTCAGGTGCAAATATTGAACACAAACATACCATAGGCATGAACTGGGATCGTGATGCTGCCATCACTCAAATTGTTGATATTCGTAATGTCGTTGATGGTGATCCTTCCCCTGATGGTAACGGTGTCATTAGCATCAAGCGAGGGATTGAGGTGGGTCATATTTTCCAGCTTGGGGATAAATATTCAAAAGCCCTAAACTGCTCTGTACTTGGAAAAGAAGGCAAACCTGTCACTTTGATGATGGGTTGCTACGGTATTGGTGTCAGCCGTATCATCGCCGCTGCCATTGAACAAAATCATGATGATAATGGCATCATCTGGGCAGAACCTCAAGACAAGGCTGACAGTATCGCTCCTTTTTATGTTGCCATCGTACCGATGAAATCCAAAGATGGCGATGCGGAAGCTAAGGCCCAATCGCTATACCAAACCCTAAAATCTCGTGGTATTAATGTATTACTTGATGACCGTGATGAGCGAGCAGGTGTAAAATTTGCTGACCTTGAATTGATTGGTATTCCGCATCGTATCGTGGTTTCACAAAGAAATCTTGCCGAAAATAAATACGAATACACCAACCGAGCCACAGGTGATCAGCAAATGCTAAGCCTAGATGAACTATTGGCATTATTTTAATTTTAAATCATAAAATCAGCACTATAAAAAACCTTGTCATAAAGACAAGGTTTTTGAATGATTTAGCAAATTTATCCATCATTCATTGACGCACCTGTCTGGTTACAGCGGGTAAAGCATGGTTTAGCACACGGACAGGATTGATATCAATGCCCCCACGGCGAGTATAGTTGGCTTGCACCATCAAGGCCGATGGCTCAAAATTCACTAAAAAATCTGCAAAAATACGCTCAACGCATTGTTCATGAAAACCATTATGCTGACGGAAGCTAAGTACATATCTTAGGATTTTTTGATAATCTAAGGCTTTGTTGGTTGTGATTGAAACTGACAGCGTCCCCCAATCTGGCTGGCTGGTCACAGGGCAATTTGAGCGTAATAAGTTGGTATGAAATTGATAAGTCATCATCTGATGCACAGGCGGCTGACTTAATATCGCTGAATCAATATCATCACAAGCAACAACTTCACCAGCTTTATCAAGCACCTCATCAATGCAGATACCAAGTGGCTCTTGTACCTCAAAGCCGCTACCGCCAATCGGTACAATCTCAACGCTCACCTTAGCCCCCACACAAGCCGACAAGTCTTTTTGGATAAGTGCTTGAACCTCTGCCATATCACCAAATTTGGTAAAATTTAAGCTATTTAGATAAAGTTTTAATGATTTGGATTCCACAATATTGGGTGAATTGGCAGGAATACGAATGCGAGCAATCGCAACTTTACAAATGCCTTGTAAGTTTAGCCATGACAGTTCAAACGCTTGCCACACATCCACACCATCTGTCAGCTGATCAGCTTGGATACCAGTTTGTTTTAAAACTTCATCACGACCCAAATTGCGAGAAATGGCAAATAATATACTGGCATCATAATTTTTTGGATAACTTGTTGTCTCACCTAAAACACCATGAATACTCATTGTTTAGCTCCTTTAATACTCAAGCTAAGTATGTGCTTATAAATTATTGATTTTATTAATTATTTTTTAATTATTTTGGCAAATGATTATAATCTTAGTCTCGACCCATTGACCAACAAGCGATACGCCCAGCCATAAAGCAGAACACAAAATACCAAAATTGCAACCAGTGACCACCAAACATTGACATCACTATGCCCCAAAATACCAAAGCGAAACGCATTCACCATATAAACGATGGGGTTAAGCAAAGATAAATTTTGCCAAAATGATGATAAACTATCTAACGAATAAAAGACACCGCCAAGATAAGTCAATGGCGTCAGCACAAAACTTGGAATAATGGAAATATCCTCAAATGAGCGGGCAAATATCGCATTAATCAGCCCACCAATCGAAAATAGTACTGAAGTACCCAAAATGGTCATCAGCATCACGCCCAAATTTGTCACCGTCAACTGAGTAAAAAACTGTGCAACCATCGTTACAAGCAATGCAATGACAATGCCACGAAATACACCGCCACCCACATAGCCCAATAAAATCGTATGTTTTGAGAGCGGAGAAACCAAAAGCTCTTCGATACTGCCTTGAAATTTCATACTAAAAAAACTTGATAAAACATTAGAGTAGCTATTGGTAATCACCGCCATCATAATCAAGCCTGGGACGATAAATTGCATATAAGACACGCTGCCCATCTCGCCAATTCGACTACCGATCATCTGCCCAAAAACCACAAAATACAAAGCCATCGTAATGACAGGTGGCAATAAAGTTTGTAGCCAAATCCGTAATATTCTTTTAATCTCTTTTTTTAAAATGGTGAAAAATGCTACTGATTGCTTACTAAAATCCATGATTTACTCTTAAATTGGCTGGTGATCTGATGAGTGGTTGATTAATGATTTGGTCAGAATTAAGTAGCATGATTAACCAAGCTGATTGGTGATATCTTCTTCAACCAAATTCATAAACAACTCCTCCAAACGATTTGATTTATTACGCATGCTGGCAATTTGAACGCCCTGATTGGATAATTGGGCAAAGACATCATTCAAGCTTTCACCTTTTTTGAGCGTAACCTCAAGGCTTTGTGCGTCAATTTTTTGATAATGTAAGACTTGTTCAAGCACAATAGGCGGCTCAAATGGTCTCGAAAAATCTAAAATAAAGCTTTCAACATCCAAGCTGGCGAGCAGGCTTTTCATGTCGGTATTAATACGAATTTCGCCCTTATCCAAAATAGCGATATATTTACACAGCTGTTCAGCTTCTTCAAGATAATGCGTCGTTAAAATAATCGTGGTTTTTTCTTCTTGGTTAATGCGTTCTATAAATTCCCACATCGAGCGACGCAGCTCAATGTCCACGCCTGCCGTTGGCTCATCTAAAATTAATAATTTAGGGCGATGCATCAATGCACGAGCGATCATCAAGCGGCGTTTCATGCCCCCAGAAAGCATTCTTGCGGTCGTATCTTTTTTATCCCATAAACCCAATGCTTTAAGCAACTCTTCTGCTCTTAGCTTGGCATCTTTAGCGGTAATACCAAAATATCCCGCTTGATTGATTAAAATCTCTTGTACTGTTTCAAATTGCATAAAATTAAATTCTTGGGGAACAATGCCCAAAAATTGCTTCGCCTTTGCAGGGTTTTTGATCAAATCAATACCAAAAATTTCTACAGTCCCAGCAGAAGGAGGAAATAAAGAGCTGATAATGCTGATGGTGGTTGATTTGCCCGCTCCGTTAGCACCAAGTAAGGCAAAAAAACTGCCTTGTGGTACGGTCAGATCAATACCTTTTAGAGCAGTAAAACCATTTTGGTAGGTTTTACTCAGTCCTTTTAGCTGCAAGGCGGGTATGTTTGGTTGGGCATAATCTGGGCTTTTTGTCATAATGGCACTCTAAAGATGAATCACAAATTTTAGGCTTTGACGCATTGGTTAATGCTTTTGGATTGATTAGACAAATCATAATACCACAAAAGACAAATAAATATAGACAAATATAAAATTTTCAAGACTTACCATTTAAAACTGATCATGACTTACATAAATAATGACTGGCATAAAAAATCCCAAATCATCAAGCAATGATTTGGGAGAGTTTAAATAGATCAGTTATTTAATGGCTTAGCTTGACTGCTGGATAATATAATCAACCGCATTTTGAACCTCTTCATCAGAGATATCAGCACCGCCACGAGCAGGCATCGCATTAAAACCGTTGATGGCATGATTATAAAGCGTTGCTGTGCCTTTACCGATTCTTGACGCCCAATCGCTGGTGCCAATTTTTGGTGCGCCAATCAAGCCTGCATCATGGCAAGTTGAGCATATGGCTTTATACAAGCTTTCGCCATCACGAGCTTGACCTTCAACGGCTGGTGCAAGTACTGTGATATTAATATCACATTCTTCTCCATCAAAACAAACTTTACCGTAAGGTGCAATACGGGCGATCAAATTGGGATACATCGCCACAAGCTTTTGAACCTGTGGACTTTCTTTTGGTGCTTCTTCTGCAGGTGCTGCCGCTTGAGCAGGTGCTTCAGCTGTCGCCTCAGCTGTAGTTACTTCAGTTGCATCAGCAGTCTGATTTTCTGCAGGTGCGACAGCTTCTTGTGCTTGGGTTGCCATTGTTGACACTGCTAACAATGCAGCAACAGAAAACATAACAGCTTTTTTCATTGTCATCATCTCGTTTTAGCCTTGAGCAATCGCTCTGGGGGTGTCGAACAGCGGTGCAAGTCATTGTGCAAAGCCACCATCCCTACAATATAAAATTTACCCTATTATTATAAGGGAAAAGTCAGGTAAAAAGCCATATTTTTTATAGAATCTGTTAAAATTTAGCAAGAATTGCATAAATTTGTCATTATTTTATCAGCTTAGGTGGCATTTTTCCCAAAAACTTGCTACAATTAGGCGGTTTATAGTTATGCATCTTTATGCGTCCAAAAATATACACACCCAAACACACCAAAAAAACATTTCTGTGCTTGTAGCTCAGTTGGATAGAGTGTCAGCCTCCGAAGCTGAAGGTCGCGGGTTCGATTCCCGCCAAGCACACCATCTGATCAAAACGCTGGACAATGCCAGCGTTTTTTGTGTTAGTGTTATCGTCTATTTAGCGATTGTTATTAATCTCAATAATCTCAATCCAATATCCATCTGGATCTTTGATAAAGGCGATGTCTTTCATCGTACCCTCTTCAGGACGCTTTTTAAATTCTACGCCATTTTCATCAAACCAAGCAACCGCGTCTTTTAAACTTGGTACGCTAAAACAAATATGGCCAAAGCCTCGAGGTTCACTATTGCCATCATGATAGCTAAAATCCGCCTGATTTTCGGTACCGTAATTATGGGTCAACTCCAAAATACTGCGTTGGCGTGATACAAAATCTTTTAGCTCATCACCAGCAGGCAAATTTGCTCGTTCATCTTCGGTTAATCGGGCCAAAAAGTACAAATCAAATTCACTGTCAGCAAAACGACTGTGCTTTAATAAAGTCATACCAAGTATGCCAGTATAAAATTCCAAAGATCGAACTGGGTCTTTGATTCTTAGCATGGTGTGATTAAGAATATAACCTTCTGACTGCACAGGAATGTCTTTCACACCTTCTGCAACCAAAGCATTTTTGGGTTGTTGAATACTCATCATACTCTCCTTTTGTCATTCATCATGGGTTTGTTTTTGGTCAGTCATCTAAAAAATGTACTTTGCCTGTGGCGACATCATATTCAGCACCAACAACCAGTAAATCACCCTGTCTGACCATATCTTCTAAAATACGCGATCCATACTTGATTTGACTAACTGACATGCCAACATTGGCACGCACAGAGCGTTCAATCAGTTCATCCATATCCACATCATCACCTGATGCCGTCGCAATTTCATGTAAGTTTAACACACTAGGGCGGATGCGATCTACAATAGATTGTAAATTTGGCGAATAATATTGATCTGGGTTGATTAACGCTTCAACACACGCGGTCACAGCACCACAATGCGAATGACCAAGCACCACCACCAATCGTGTCCCAAATTTTTCAGCTGCAAATTCAATCGAACCAATTTGGCTGGGTGCAACAACATTACCAGCAACCCGAATCACAAACAAATCACCCAAACCTTGATCAAAAATCAGCTCAACAGGGACGCGCGCATCCGAACACCCCAAAATAATGGCATTGGGTTTGTGCTCTTTAACCAAAGTTGGTGGTGATAATGGCGTTTTTTTGGTGCTTGATAGGTTTTCCACATATCGATCATTGCCCGCCTTAAGTGCATTTAAAATCTGTTTTGCGTATTCATTTGACATAGGATATCCTTGTCCATTTTTTATTGCGATTCTGTCTCTGCCGAATGGTTTTGGGTTGGTGCAGTACCTTTAGGTATTTCATTTTTGGGTACTGTATCGGCTGTTTGCTGCGGCGACTGTGGGCGTGCAGTGGGTGCCATGGGCAAATCGCTAGAGCTGACTTGAGGTCTTTGATTAGACAAACGATTGATATCGTTTTGGATATCCAAATCGGTCGGCTGTCTGACTTGCTCGGTTTGCTGGGAAATTTGTGTTTGTAATGCACGCTCACGGCTTAGGCGTGCCAATTCTTCATCTGCTGGCGTGGCGGCTTTGACTGGAATTTCGGTACGCGTCGCTTGCAGGCGAACTCGGCGAGGCTGAGAGTCTGCCAAATCCACCACATCTTGACCCAATTCATAATTATCTATCACTGCGACCAAATCAGAGATTTTGGTGGTCTTTTGTGTCACTGATTTTGGCAATCTAAAGTTTACGGCTTGCAAAGCAGATTCTGCATCAGCTGGACTGGTAAATTTACCATAAGTTAGTACATATCGCTTATTATCATTGGCATCCGTATAGCGAAAATAAGCAAAATTATTACGATCTTCTCGGCTGTCTAGATAATCCACGATCACCTCATTTTCGGTAACATCCATCAGCTCAATGGTATAACGGCCACTAATACCATTAAAATAAACTTTGTCCTTAAATTCAGGTGGATAGTTGCGTAAGTCTCGCACAAGTGCTGAATTATCCATGGGCTTAACAACATGATCAAGCTCATTTAACGCTGTGATTACAGTCGGTAATGTCGCAATAGAGGACGATGTTTGATTGGCATTTTGTTTATTAATCATTGTTGGTACGGAGCTGGTCAACCAAACAATCAACCACAAGCCTGCAATAATAGCTGCTGCAATCAACCAATAAAGTGCTTGACGACGAAAATATTTTTCATTCATCATGGGAATTTTTGACATAATTTTACCCACTCATTCATCAACTAAAAGACTTGCGGTCGTTATCTGCCCTGCCAGCACAGCCTCTAAGTCTGATAACTCAAAATCCGCTGTTACAAACGCATCACCGATGCGACGCAGTAGCACCAAGCGGATTTTACCTTGTTTAACCTTTTTGTCATGCCCCATCAGATCCAGCGCTTGTGCGACATCTATCTTAGGAGGTTTGGTCGGCAGATGATAGTTTTTAATGATATTTTCAATACGCTCGACATCACAAGCACGAATTAGACCCAATCTGTACGACATTTGGGCAGCCTGCACCATGCCAGCTGCCACCGCCTCTCCATGTAGCCATTTGCCATATCCTTGATGTGTCTCAATGACATGACCAAAGGTGTGACCAAAATTTAACAACGCACGCTTGCCAGATTCACGCTCATCAGCAGCGACAATTTGAGCCTTAAAATCACAGCAGCGATAAACCATCTCTGCAAGGTAATACCTGTCTTTGGCATTGATTTGATCGGCATGTTCTTCCAGCCAAATCAAAAAATCATCATCCATAATCAGTGCGTATTTAATGACCTCTGCCATGCCTGCTGCAAATTCACGCTCAGGCAGTGTTTGAAATGTCGCCATATCCGCCAAAACACAGCTGGGCTGCCAAAATGCACCAATCATATTTTTGCCACATGGATGATTAATGCCCGTTTTGCCACCAACACTTGAATCCACTTGGGCAAGCAGCGTGGTCGGGACTTGGATAAAATTTACCCCACGCATAAAACTTGCAGCCGCAAATCCTGTCATATCGCCAATCACACCACCGCCCAGTGCAATCAATGTACAATCTCGTGCAAAATGCGCCCCAAGTAGCACATCATAAATGGCATTAATATTGTCTTGATTTTTATAAATCTCGCCGTCAGGCAGTACGCATGCCTCAACATGAAATCCAGCAGACAATAGCCCCTCTTGCATTTGTGCCAAATAAAAAGGTGCAACCACATCATTGGTGACAATCAGTACTTGTTTGGCGGTGATAAATGGGATAATTTGGCTAACCAAGTCAATTTGATCATCACTTGCTCGGATAAAAATGGGATAATCATGGCTTTGGGTTTTGACAATAAGTGGTGCTTGGGTCATGAATTTTCCTTAGCGTGTTGATCGGTCTTTAATTGATTGGATGTATGATTCAATGCATAATTTTCAAGCACTGCCAAAATCTCTCCAATCATTTGCTTGGGATATGCTCGTCCAGTCAGTATGATAATATCTGCCACTTCACGATACAGCGGATGACGCTTTTGATACAAAGACTCAAGTACTGCTCGTGGATTTTGTGCTTGTAGTAGCGGACGGTTTTTATCCTTTTTGGTACGAGCCAGCTGCGTATCGACACTGGCATCTAAATAAATAACCAAGCCTTTTTTAAGCAGTTCTCGATTTTGGGTGCGTCCAACCGCTCCGCCACCTGTTGCCATAATAATATTAGGCAGTGCGGTCAGCTCTTGTAATGCGCGTGTTTCACGATCTCGAAAGCCTTCTTCACCTTCTTTTTCAAAAATCCATGGGATATCAGCACCCGTTTGATCAACGATATACCAATCGCAATCAATGAAATTACGCCCCAAATGTTTGGCAAGCAGCTTTCCTATCGTTGTTTTGCCTGCACCCATAGGGCCCACCAAAAAAATCGCAGGTAGCTGTTTTGATAAGGCATTACCTGCTTTTTCGACCATCACCTCTTCAATGAAAGCCGAATCGTCATCAAGCATTGTGATTTTCCAATTAATATAACATATTCGCCATGTTGGGTATTTATGCACCAACACGCTTCAATAAAATGAATAAAAAATTATCTTATCATACAATGTTTGGCAATTTGTTACCAGTATTTTTATGTATTGACCATTCAGATACCGAGTGCTTAGATAAAAATTTCATTTATTTTATTGACCAATATGATGCCAGCTATCTGACCAATTTGGGCGTAATAAAAATCAAAAGTTCTGACTTATCATGTGCTTTGGAATCATGCCGAAACAATCGCCCAAGCACAGGCATATCGCCCAATCTAGGCACTTTATTTGCACCTTCATTCTGGCTGGTGCGATAGATACCACCGAGTACGACGGTTTGCCCATCTTCGATGATGACATTTGTTTCGATGGCATCTTCTTGGATGGCGATATGGCCAAGTGTTGGTACTGGATTGCCATTTTTGATATTTAGCTTAAGACCAATTTTACCATCAGGTGTGATGTTTGGTGTCGCCTCCAAAATTAAAGACGCTTCTTTAAATTTTGTTGTGCTGGCACCTGAATGCGTGGTTTCTTGATAAGGAATTTGTAGCCCTGATGAGATACGCGCAGTTTGTTTATCAGCCGTCAAGACTTTTGGTGTTGAGATAACCTCACCTTGATTTTCTGCCTGCATGGCGGAGAGTTCTAAATCTAAAATGATATCAGGTAAATTTAACAGCCCAAAAGCAATGCGTCCCATGGCATTATCTACGCCCAAATCAACATTCAGATGACTGTTTTGATGGCCACCTGCCGCCACACCCTCTTGTCGCATCGCCCATAAACTTCCCTGAGAGCCGCCATAATGCACTTTACCATTTTGACCATGCGCCCCAAAACTTACGCCAAGCTTTCGCCCAAAATTTTCATTCGCAGAAACAATTCTAGCTTCAATCATCACTTGTTCAACAGGGATATCAATACGCTCAATCAGTGCCTTGATATTGGCAACGCTTGCAGGCACATCTTGGATAATTAAAGTATTGGTACGCTTATCTACCGTTACCGTGCCACGCTCAGACAGTAATGTCCCACGCACAGCGGTGGTAATGAGTTCATCAGTCTGGGTATTATAGGCCCGTGATAATGGTGCTTCAGAATAAACAACCTCACGGTGATTGGTTCGATTGACATTACCACGCTGGGTTTTTTCGCCCATGATGAGTGTTGCCACATCATCGGCAAGTGCATAGTTTAGGCGAATGTATTCGGTTGTTGTCGGCTGATTGGATTGGATAGATTTTGAGCTGATCAGCCATACATTACCGTGCTTTAATACTGATAAATTTTGTGTTTGCAAAATCACATCAAACGCTTGATCCCAAGGGATATTCATCAAGCGAATGGTCATGCTGCCTGTCACACTGTCATCGGTGATGATATTAATACCTGTAAAACTTGCTAAAATATCAAAAACCGCTCGTACAGGAATATCGGCAAACTCAAGGCTAATGGGCTTGCCTGTATAAGCTTGCTCTGCTGTTTGGGTGACAGGCACATGATCAATATGAGTATCCGCACGCACTTGCATATGAACCACACCGAGCATTACAGCGATTACCAAGCTATTTTTTAAAAATTTTTTGTCCATGTGTCATTGCTTATGAATAAAATGAATGTTTGCATCACGGCGATAATAGCCACCTTGTGTATCAGCGACCGCTTCAATCAGATGTATCGTGTGTTTGTCAATATGGGTGATTTTTCCGTGATTTTTACCAAGATATTGTCCAGTACTCACACGATGAATGATGCCATCAGGACTCATAATAAGCGCCACAAGTCTAACATCATCAAAAATACGACCATGATAGCGTAGGCTTGATAACTCATAGCTTTCTAAAGGCTCTCGAACACGGTTGGTATCAATGGCGATCGGATCGCCTTTGAAGACTTGTGCCTGATCCTTGGCAGGCTGATGAGTATCAGACGGCTGAGATGGTATCGTATCTACCATAGGCTGAACTTTGGTAGATTCGGTTTTTGGTTCATCTTGCTGATCAGCGGCATGATTGGTGTCAAGACCCGCAACATCTCTATAAGGATTGATAAAAGGATCTTTGCCTTGCTGATATGTCATCGGCACAGATAAGGGTATCGGCACAGGCTCACTGATCGCCATATGCTCTTCATGGGTAATATGTGCAAGCTTATCATCAACAATTTGACTGGTGCTATCAGCACATCCAATCCCAACCCAAATCCAAGCACCCAAAATACCCCACCGATAATATTCATTGAACATCTGGCACCTGCTGAGCAACTGGTTTTGGATTTTTGTTTGCTTGATAAGTTTTCATCTGAACAACCATCATCAGCTGACGGTTTAAGCCAGCTTTTAGGTCAAAATCATGCACTGTCAGCAAATGGTTGGTCTCTGACAACTCAAGTAGCCATCGACCCAAAGCATGATAATCCCCTGTCGCACTCACTGCGATGGGGCGTTCGGTATAATAGTCTTGTTCACTACCCGCTTGAACTGACGCACTCACCACCTGCACATTGACCGCTTTCGCTTTGGTATTTATCATCTCGATAATCTCACTCATCGGTGCTGTGCGTGGCAGAGCATTGAGCTGATTTTCAAGTTGTGTATTTTTTTGTATGACCTGATGGCTTAAATGGTCAAACTGCTCGGCTTCATGATATTTCGTGGCAAATTCATCAATTAAGGCAGATTCTTGACTTTGGGCTGCGTTAAGCTTTTGAATGGTTGGTAAAATCGCAAGTAGCCAGCCAAAAATACCAATAATCATCACAATTAAACCAAGTACCGTCAGCTGGATATATTTGGGTGATTGAGCAATGGTATGACGATTGACCTGATTAAGCTCATACCAAAAACTTTGTAGCTGATACACAAAATTATTCATTACCACGCTCGTTCACATCAGTATTTTCATCTTGATTTGTTAGGTTGACTGGCTGTATCATATCTTTGGCATCAAGTGGCAGCTGGGTGGCAGTGAGCGTAAAACTCATCGCTTGATCTGCTTGTTGCAAAGACACCACAAGTACATCAGTATACAGCCCAGACAACTCAAGCCGATGGGCAAGTGCAGACACGGATTGTGACGATACCGCCTGCCCTGTCAAGCTAAGCATATCCGCCGCCTGACTCATTTCGTCTAGATACACACCCTCAGGGATTAAGGTTGATAATTGTTGCCAGCGATACACAACTTGTCGATCGTCTGACAAAGCATTTAACGCCTCACTGTGTTTTTGGGCATTGTCTTGCTGTACTTTGAGCTGCTGTATTTGATGGATCTTATCGTCCAAGGTGCTGATGCGTGCTTTAATCTCATCATTGATTGCTTGTTGTTGATTGAGCCGATAATAAATTGCACCAAAAATCAACATCATCACCAAAACAGCAAGCCCCACCACCGACACAAATATTTGACGAAACTTAGCATCAGCTTGACTGCGACGCTCTTCACGCCACGGCAAAAGATTAATCCCCTCAGATCTTGTCAAAGCCAGTGCCATTGCTACTGTTAGCATGGGTGCTTGTGCCATGTTATTATCTTCGATGGCGTGATTGACAGCGTATTTGGGATGCATGGGCAGGCACAAAATATCAAACTTTGCCTGTAAAGCATCTACCAACTGTGATGCTTTTGTCCATGTTGTACCGCTGATGTATAGCCGCTCAATCGGTAAAACTGTTTGTGTCTGACAGTTTTTGATCAGCGATACGATTTTTGTGGTCATCTGATCAACTTCCAATTCAGACCAATCATATGATTTGATATGTGGCTTATTTTCCGATGCTTCACCAAATGAAAGTTCATCAGCTGCCATTTCATCCGCCCAATCATCAAAGCGGATATGGTAGTCGTTAGTTTGAGATTTTGTAGAGATATTTGGTGTTTTTTGGATAAAATTATCTTGTAAAGGCTGTACAAAATCATTTTGGATTGATGCATTCGTCTTAGGCAATCGATCTAGCAAATCGTCAAAATCCATCTTTAATGGTGACTGATTGAACCAATTTTTAGGCGTATCAACATCATGGGTAAATTGGGAAAACTGATCAAGCTCTGATGGCTCATCTAATGGCTGATTGCCAAGATTTGTCAATGTATGTATTGGCTCATTTTGCTGATATAGCAATACGCCATGCTGTGTGACATAACAGCCAATATCATGATCGGTAATCTCCACCAAAGCGCTGGTCTGTGCTGTCATTTTAGCCATCATGCGTGCCAAGCAGGAGGCATGGACATCAACCGCTACAGTTTCTATTCCCGCCATGGCAAGTACTTCACAGCAGTCATGGATACTATTTTGGTGTGCCACTGTCAGCGTGATTTGAGTCGCTACTGATGATCGCTCAAGTACTTGAAAATCAAAATAAACATCTTGGATATTACGCCCAATATAACGCTCAGCGTCAACTAAGATTTGTGCTTCGATATCCTCATCTGATAAATCAGCTGGCAGATCGATGAGCGTCTGCATGACTGCATCATCAGGTACACAAGTGATGGCATTTGCCTGACTTAGCCCAAGCGTTTGCATTATCTGTCTTAGCGTCTGGGCAAGTTTTTCTTTATCAACAATTTTGCCAGACACCACCACATCGGTATAAAACACACATGCCGAACCCAACCAATGATAGCGACCATCATGCTCATCTAGCCAAACTGCTGTTGCCGCCTTGTCTCCAAAATATATACCAATGGTTGGCGTATCAGATTGCCCTCTTAACCAAGCACGCAGCTTATTTAATCTCACATCCCACTCCGTGCCTGTATCCATGAGCCAAATTAGCCCAAGACCTCAACCAACTCACCTTCAACCAAATGCATGCTGATGGCCTTGGTGATTTTAATCATAACAAATTTGCCCAAAAGATCAGTATCTGCTTTAAAAATTACCGAACGGGTATTATCCGCTGTACCGTGTAAATATCCCTGACGGCGATTTGCAGGCTCTTCGGCCAACACACGCAGCGTCTGACCGACCATGGCCTCTGTTTTCTCAAAAGTTGAACGCTTAATCAGCTCTTGAAAAACTGCCAAGCGTTGTTTTTTGGTTTCAAGGCTGACATCATCGGGTAAATCAGAGGCAGGCGTACCGGGTCGTTTAGAATAAATAAAACTGTACGAATGATCAAAATCTAAGTCTTTTGCAAATTGAAGCGTCTGTAAAAAGTCTTCGTCTGTCTCTCCAGGAAATCCAATGATAAAATCACTTGATAAATGTAAATTAGGGCGAATTTTGCGTAATTTTGCAATTTGATTGATGTAGACATCGACCGTATGGTTTCGCTTCATGGCGGCTAAAACTTGGTTTGAACCGCTTTGAATTGGCAAATGTAGATGCGATACCAGTTTATCAATACTTTGGTAAGCTTCAATGATATCATCGGTAAATTCCAAAGGGTGGCTTGTGGTGTAGCGAATGCGTTCAATGCCATCAATGTATGACACATAATGTAAAAGCTCGCTGAATCGGCAAATACTGCCATCATCTTTTTCACCACGATAGCCATTGACATTCTGACCCAAAAGATTAATTTCACGCACACCCTGTTCAGCCAAGCTATCAATTTCAGCCAATACATCATCTAAAGGGCGTGATAATTCCTCACCACGAGTATAAGGCACAACGCAAAATGAGCAATATTTTGAGCAGCCCTCCATAATAGATACAAAGGCGGTATAGCCCTCAACTCTTGGCTCGGGCAAAAAATCAAATTTTTCAATACTTGGAAAGGAGACATCAACCACACCGATACGATTTTTGGGGATTTGACCGATATCAGTTTTGGCTTGATTTGTTGTACTTTCATACAATTCAGGTAGGCGATGCAAGGTTTGAGGACCAAAGACCATATCCACATATGGCGCACGCTTTTGGATATTATCACCCTCTTGAGAGGCAACACAGCCACCAACACCAATGACAAGATTTGGGTTTTTTTCTTTTAATTTACGCCAACGACCCAATTCAGAAAAAACTTTTTCTTGTGCTTTTTCACGGATTGAGCAAGTGTTCATAATCAACACATCAGCATCATTAATATCATTGGTAATGACCATACCATGGCTATTACCCAAAACATCGCCCATCTTTTGGCTGTCGTATTCGTTCATCTGACAACCTTGGGTAACAATATAAACTTTTTTTGGCACAGCGGTATCACGATCAGATTCCCTGATTTCATGCAATGCTGTTGCTGGATTTTTGATGGCGGTTGCTTGAGTTTTAGGATTGAAAGTGCCAACGGTCATGGTTTTCTCCAAGGGTCTGCAAAATAAAAATTTGTCTATTATATCATACCAATATGCCAGTGTCATTTTGTCAATGTCAATTTGATACATGTCTTGGATAATTTTGGACTTTTTTATCGGTGATTGGTAAAATAAGTAAAATTTAACTCACTTAAGCAATGATGAAAACAGCGAATAAATTGACCATCACCGCACTGCTTGCCACAATCAGCATAGTGCAAGCTGCCTGCGCACAAGGTCATGCCAACGACGGCAGTATTTATCAATTTTTTGATGTCGAACGCCAAAAAAGCAGCCCAAATGCCCTACGCCAATACGAAAAAAATATGCAAGGCACACTATTTGGGATATATCCTACCTATTGGCGGCTAAATTATAACCTATCTAGTCAATCGCCCGAGGCGGTCAATCAGTTTGTCCATCAATATCCAAGCACTGTCATGAGTGAAAAACTTGCCGCTGATTATGCTGAGATTAAGGCTCGCCAAGGTGACTATGCGTCTGTGCGCGCCGTAGCAGATAGCATTGAAAATCCTGATGAATCTGAAGCGTGTGCGATTGCCTTAGGATTTAACCAAAGTCATGATTCGCTGCGAGCGTTATACCAAAAACCCAATGTTTGGTTAAATACTCAAATCCGCCAATCTTTATGTGATAAACTGGCCACCGAAATGGTTTACAATCCACGCATCACCAACATCGATAAGCATGAACAACTTTTGCGTATGTTACGCATTGACAAACGGCAACTCTCCAGCCGCCAACCACCTTTGGATAAAACAGGCGATATCATCTCATTACTTGGACAATTAAACACATCCGTCAGCTACCAAACCATTAATGAAATTCGCAATAATCCCAATGGATTTTTGACACGCTTTTCTCAAGAAAGCTACAGCAACACCAATCAATATCTATATGTTTATGCCATCAGTTTGCTGGCACACCGTTCATACTCAGAAGCTGCCATACAGCTTAATTATGACATTGCTCAAGATGAACTTAGAACACAAAAGCTCATCTCTGATATGGCTCGTCGGTATGCTTGGCGTAGCATCGCAGTCAAGCGTATGAATATGAACACTGATGATGGCTATAGCATGGATGCGGTACATTGGTTTAGAAATAGCTTGGGTGAAACTTTTAATTACGAAGAAGCAGAAGACTATGCCCAGGCAGCAATTTATTTTGGTCAATGGTCAGATGTCATTACGGCAATTAGTGCCATGACAGCCGTTGAACAACAAGAGCAGATTTGGCAATATTGGTTGGCTCGGGCTTATGAACAGCTTGGTCAACAAGCCAAAGCACAGCATATTTATCAAAATCTTGCAAAAGGGATTGATTATTATGGGCTACTTGCCAAAGATCGCATCGGACAGCGTTTAAATCTATCTGATATTGGTGGCAATGTATTACCATCAGTCAGCACCAGCGATGAACAGCGTATGATGGCAGATCAGCACTTTGCCCGTGCAATACTGCTCATGCAAAACAATGCCAACCTTGAACATATTAATCGTGAATGGAATTGGGCGGTCAAAAAAGCACGCGATTTAGGCAATACCACTTTATTGCTTAGTGCCGCCAAAAAAGCCCATGACTTGGGATTTTATCACCGTAGCATTCACGCCATCGAAACTACCGATTATGTCCGCAATGCCGCATTATCACACCCAACCCCTTATCAAGACAGCACCTTAAAACACAGCCGCAATGCAGGTATTGATCCTGCTTGGGCGTATGGTATCATGCGTCAAGAAAGCCGATTTCAGCCATCTGCTCAATCTGGTGCAGGTGCAGGGGGTTTGATGCAAATCATTCCCAGCACAGCCGCCCAAATTGCCCGAAGCTTGGGTGAATCTACAGGCAATATGAGCAATCCTGATACCAATATACGCTATGGAACTTGGTTTTTAAATGATTTGGCAAACCGTGCCAGAGGGCAAATTGCAGTCGCAACCGCAAGCTATAACGCAGGTCCTAATGCTGCTCGTCGCTGGGTACCAACACATGGAACCATCAGTGCTGATCAGTATGTAGAAGCCATCGCATACGCTGAAACCCGAGCTTATGTCAAGCATGTTATGGAAAATGCGACAATTTATAGCCTGCTTTTAGGTCAATACACCCCAATTTCTCAGCGTATGGGTACAGTTAGCCCCTACTAATCATTCTAAAATTTAAAAAGTCCAGTGTAGTAACTGGACTTTTTAGTCTATTTGACTGATTAAATGTCAGTTTTTACGAATTCATATCCAAAACTTGCCATCTTATACACACCAAAAAGGTTTGTCTTTAAATCCATAAAATGATACACTAACAATGATTTGACATTTTTATCGATAATATCATTATTAAAAATGTATAATCAATCTATTTTTTAAAATTTCTTAATACTTTAAACAAGGATTTTTATTCATGAAACAACCTGTACGAGTTGCTGTCACTGGTGCTGCTGGTCAAATTGGCTATAGTTTACTATTCCGTATCGCATCAGGTGAAATGCTGGGTAAGGATCAGCCTGTCATTTTACAATTACTTGAAATTCCTGTTGAAAAAGCACAACAAGCACTACAAGGCGTTATCATGGAACTTGATGACTGTGCTTTTCCATTATTAGTTGATGTCATTGGTACCGATGATCCTAAGGTAGCATTTAAAGATGCTGATTATGCACTATTGGTTGGCGCTCGCCCACGCGGTCCTGGCATGGAGCGTGCTGACCTGCTTCAAGAAAATGCAAAAATCTTTACTGTTCAAGGTCAGGCACTTAATGAAGTTGCAAGCCGTGATGTTAAAGTATTAGTCGTTGGTAACCCAGCAAATACCAATGCTTATATCGCCATGAAATCAGCACCTGATTTACCAGCCAAAAATTTCACAGCCATGTTGCGTCTTGACCACAACCGTGCGTTAACGCAAGTTGCCAAAAAAACGGGTAAAGCTGTCAAAGACATCAAAAAATTAATCGTTTGGGGCAACCACAGTCCAACCATGTACGCCGATTATCGCTTTGCTACCATTGATGGCGAATCTGTCAAAGAGATGATTAATGACCAAGAATGGAATGCTAATACATTCCTGCCAACCGTTGGTAAGCGTGGTGCAGCGATTATCGAAGCGCGTGGCCTGTCATCAGCGGCTTCCGCTGCCAATGCCGCCATCGATCATATGCGTGATTGGGCATTAGGCTCAAATGGTGAATGGGTAACTATGGGTATTCCATCTGATGGCTCGTATGGTATCCCTGAAGGTGTCATGTTCGGCTTCCCTGTAACTGCCGAAAATGGTGAATATCAAATCGTTCAAGATTTGCAAATTGATGACTTCAGCCAAGAGCGTATCAATATCACACTAAACGAACTTGAAGAAGAGCGTGCCGCTATTGATCATTTATTTTCTTAATTCTAGAAAATAAATTCAAATATCCAGCCAGTTTTGGCTGGATATTTTTTATACTAAAAACAACACTTAAAAAAACATAAACTATACAGACTTGCATTGCTCAAGTATTGGCAAATTGCTAAAATAAATTTAATCACAATCAAAGGAGATAGCCATGTTAGGTGATATCGAATATACGATGAATGAGCTGTTTGCTCAATTAGGTCTTGAAAGTAGCGATGAAGCCGTTGAAAAGTTCATTGCAGACAATCAACTTGATGAAGAAACCAACCTAAAGAATGCCCCATTTTGGAATGGTTCACAAAGAGCATTTATCCAAGAAGAGTGGAAACATGATGCTGTATGGGCACTGGTGTTAGATGAACTAAATACCAGATTACACGAAGAACATCAATCCTAAATATTAATAAACACTTCAATAAAATCCTGCTGTTAGTAGGATTTTATTCATTTTCATTAAGTTTATCCATCATAATTTAGCAGAAATTTTCCTATCCAAAAAGATTTCGCCACGATTAAGCTCTTTATAAAATAGATATTTAATCATATCACTCCAATTCCAAAAACTTTCTTTGATTAAATACTAAAAAAGCTACTGACAATAAGTTGATAACTATCCAAATATTCTTTTGGAAAATAAACTTGAATGATCGGATTACACACTAAAGCCAATACTATAAAAATCCAAGGTAGTATTTTTTCATGTCTTGCAAAACTGATATAGGCTGCCCAACCAAAAACACCGAATACAATCAAACGCAATAAAGTGTAATAGCCATAAGGTAGAGGTAATACCGCTAGTACTAAAAATCCAACTGTTATGTATATAACTGCTTTGGGCATCTCTTGTCATTCCTTTTATTAAAATACCCCCCCAAACAAAACCCCCCTTTGCTTCTGCAAAGAGGGGTTTGAAATAAGGTGC
>ERZ1023456.42-NODE-42-length-35647-cov-299.123904_pt1 | contig 35647 bp, 28 predicted proteins | sample MGYA00380526_ERZ1023456 | MGnify/ENA primary metagenome ERZ1023456 (study PRJEB33173, sample SAMEA4830298) | metagenome | study: EMG produced TPA metagenomics assembly of the PRJEB25223 data set...
AATAGAGCAAGCAAGCAGGCTGAATTTAAAGTTGGTCATAGGTTTCCTTATTTTTAATGATAATAATTGTCATATATTAAATAATTCAATTTATCTAATCAATATCAAAATGAAAAAGTAATTGTAGGGTGGGCTTCAGCCCACCAACAAACAGTCGTGAGATATTTTGGTGGGCTGAAGCCCACCCTACGGAAAGTACGCATTGATTACGTACTTCTTTTTAGGAGTAATCATTATGATGATTTTATGAATTGCGTAGTGTTATTGATTTAGTAATTGTAGGGTGGCTTTAGCCCACCATCAAACAATCGTAAGATATTTTGGTGGGCTGAAGCCCACCCTACGTTTGGGATAGGTTCAAAATAAGCCGCAAAAGTGCGGCTTATTTTTCAGCTGTTTTTCTTACGCAATACGCATTTGAAAAATCACCAATTCAGCTTGGCAACAGAAAGTGAAATCTGCCTTTAATAAATAGCCATCATCCACTTTTGTAATTTCAGATTGAATTTCACAAGGTTCACTTTCTACATCACGCGCTTTCTGGGTAAAAAATGCGAGCGCTTCTTGCGCTTGTTCTTCACCGTCATAAATATATTCAATAACCTGACTACAATCACGATTATCGAAAAGTGATTTCATATCAAATGTGTTACAACCTACACATTCAATCGGTTTTTCAGTTTGAATTGCCATAATATTATCCCTTTTATTCAGATTATTTTGCAGCAACAAAACCTACTGCTTCATACACTTTCGCCAAGGTTTCTTGCGCTTTTGCACGCGCTTTTTCCGCACCTTGTCGTAAGATATTATCTAATAAAGCTTCATCATTACGATATTGATGGAAACGTTCTTGTAAACCAGCAAGTAAAGTTGAGACTTCATCCGCTACTGCAGTTTTTAAATGTCCGTACATTTTACCTTCAAATTCTTTTTCAAGATCAGCAATTGGCTTATCCGTAACCGCAGAAAGAATATCTAAAAGATTAGATACCCCCGCTTTATTTTGCACATCATAACGAACAACTGGCGGCTCATCTGAATCTGTTACGGCACGTTTAATTTTCTTTGCCACAGATTTTGGATCTTCTAAAAGTGTCACTACATTGTTGCGATTATCATCTGATTTTGACATTTTCTTTTCAGGATCTTGCAATGACATAATACGCGCGCCTGCTTTTCCAATGAAAATTTCAGGAATAGTGAAAATATTGCCATAGAGCGCATTAAAGCGGTTTGCAATATCACGCGTAATTTCTAAGTGTTGTTTTTGGTCATCGCCAACAGGCACGCTTTTTGCTTGATAAAGTAAAATATCCGCCGCCATTAATACAGGATAATCAAACAAACCCACGTTAATATTTTCTTCATAACGCGCTGATTTATCTTTGAATTGGGTCATTCGGCTCATTTCACCAAAATAAGTGTAGCAGTTTAACACCCAGCTTAATTGCGTGTGTTCAGGAACGTGAGATTGAACAAAAATAGTACTTTTATTTGGATCAATTCCGCACGCCAAATAAAGAGCAAGCACATCAAGCGTTGCTTTGCGAAGGGCAACAGGATCTTGACGCACAGTGATCGCATGTAAATCAACTACGCAGAAAATACATTCATAATCCTCTTGCATTTTCACCCAGTTGCGCAACGCGCCCAAATAATTTCCGATAGTTAATTCACCAGAAGGCTGCACGCCACTAAAAACAATTGGTTTTGCCATAATCAATCCTTAATACCTTAAAACTGTTCACTCATCATATCAGAAACTCTAGGCTTTTTTAATGTTCGAGTTCAAAAGCTAGGTTAAAAATGCTATATTTAACGGAAACGTTTTCCTAATATTTTCTAATGAAAAACTACCACGATATTGTTCTTGCCCTTGCTGGCGTATGCCAATCAGCAAAATTGGTTCATCAACTTGCAACAGAAAGTCGAGCAGATTCAGATACATTTTTAACCGCACTTAATAGCCTTTTCATTACCCAACCACAACAAATCGAAGATGTTTTTGGTGGAGAAGTTCGTCATTTAAAATTAGGTCTAGAAACCTTAATTCATCAGCTCAACGCGCAAGGCGATCAAAATTTAACTCGCTATTGGCTAAGCCTTTTGGCATTAGAAGGGAAATTATCGAAAAATCCCGATGCCAAACAAACATTAGGCAATCGAATTTCTCGCCTAAAAGAACAGGAAATTCATTACGCTCGTGATAGTGAAACAATGCTATCTATTATGGCAAACATTTACAGCGATATTATTAGCCCATTGGGCAAAAAAATTCACATACTAGGCTCGCCTGATTATTTGCGACAAGAACTCGTGCAAAATAAAATCCGTGCAGTTTTACTTGCAGGCATTCGCTCTGCCGTGCTGTGGAAACAAATGGGCGGAACAAAATGGCAAATTTTATTTTTCCGCAGAAAATTACTTGCCACCGCAAAACAGATTTATTCTTCTATTTATTAATACAATTCTGGAGTAAACATTTATGCAACTCTCTACACTGACCGCACTTTCCCCTCTTGATGGCCGTTATCAAGATAAAGTAACGCCATTACGCACTATTTTTAGCGAATTCGGGTTAATGAAATTCCGTGTAGCTGTGGAAGTTCGTTGGTTACAAAAATTAGCTTCAACGGCAGACATTACTGAAGTACCGACATTTTCTATGCAAGCAAATGCTTTTTTAGATGGAATTGTGGCTAATTTTAATGAGACCGATGCTGCGCGTATTAAAGAAATTGAACGCACAACCAATCACGATGTGAAAGCCGTTGAGTATTTTCTGAAAGAGAAAATTCAAAATGAAGTGGAACTAATGAACGTTTCCGAATTTATTCATTTCGCTTGCACCTCAGAAGATATTAACAACCTCTCTCACGCATTAATGTTAAGTACCGCTCGTGACGAAGTGATTTTACCAGAATGGCAAAAACTGATTGATGAAATCACTCGTCTTGCAGAAGAATATAAAACGATCCCATTACTTTCTCGCACACATGGTCAGCCAGCTTCACCAAGCACAGTGGGCAAAGAAATGGCGAATGTCGTTTACCGCCTAAAACGTCAATTTAAACAACTTCAGAACGCGGAAATCTTAGGTAAAATCAATGGCGCGGTAGGTAACTATAATGCGCATTTATCGGCATATCCTAATATTGATTGGCATAAATTCAGCGAAGAATTTGTCACTTCATTAGGTATTCAATGGAATCCTTATACCACGCAAATTGAGCCGCACGATTACATCGCTGAATTTTTTGATGCTGTAGTACGCTTTAATACCATTATCATTGATTTTGATCGGGATTTATGGGGATACATTGCATTAAATCACTTTAAACAACGAACTATTGCAGGCGAAATTGGTTCTTCTACCATGCCACATAAAGTCAATCCAATTGATTTTGAAAACTCAGAGGGCAATCTAGGATTAGCCAATGCAGTGATGACCCATTTAGGTCAAAAATTACCAATTTCTCGCTGGCAGCGTGACTTAACGGATTCAACCGTATTACGTAATTTAGGCGTAGGATTAGGTTATTGTTTGATTGCTTATGCTTCAACGCGCAAAGGAATTAGTAAACTTGAAGTAAATCAACCGCACTTATTAGAAGAACTCAATCAAAACTGGGAAGTTTTAGCTGAACCAATTCAAACCGTAATGCGTCGCTATGGAATAGAAAAACCTTACGAAAAATTAAAAGAATTAACGCGAGGTAAACGAGTGACAGAACAAGCTATGCGTGAATTTATTGGTAAGTTGGATATTCCACAAGAAGAAAAATTACGTTTACAAAAATTAACACCCGCTACTTATATTGGAGCTGCAGTGGAATTAGTAGAGAAACTATCATAGGAATTTGGCTCTTTTTCCAACAATATTCTTTACAAGAACATGGCTTTTCTCTATAATCCTGCGCCTGTGTTAGTCAATCTAACAAATTTCTGGTTGGTGCTTGACCTATTCAAGCCCCATCCAAGACCGTAGGGGAGTAATCTTAATTATCCTACGTAGATGGTGAACAGAATAAGAATTTTTCTTGCTTCTGGGCGCCGAAGTCATCCTAGTCTTAGGATTAGGTAAATTAATTCCGAGTAATCGGAGTGTATTCAGGAGCTAAAAGCCAATGGCATTAAATCTTCAAGACAAACAAGCAATTGTTGCTGAAGTAAATGAAGCAGCCAAAGGTGCACTTTCAGCAGTAATTGCGGATTCTCGCGGTGTAACTGTTGAGAAAATGACTGAATTACGTAAATCAGCACGTGAAGCTGGCGTTACAATGCGTGTAGTTCGTAATACTTTATTACGTCGCGCAGTTGAAGGCACAGATTACGAATGCTTAAAAGATACGTTTGTAGGTCCAACACTTATCGCGTTCTCTAACGAACACCCGGGCGCAGCTGCTCGTTTGTTCAAAGAGTTTGCTAAAGCAAACGATAAGTTTGAAATTAAAGGTGCAGCCTTTGAAGGTAAAATCCAAGATGTTGAATTCTTGGCAACATTACCAACTTACGAAGAAGCGATTGCACGTTTAATGGGCACAATGAAAGAAGCTGCAGCAGGCAAACTTGCTCGCACCTTCGCGGCATTACGCGACAAATTACAAGAAGCAGCTTAATCATTAAGCGTTTCTTACTTCATCTAACTTTATTTATTTTAGGAATTGATTGTTATGTCATTAACTAACGAACAAATCATTGAAGCGATTGCTTCAAAAACTGTAACTGAAATCGTTGAATTAATCGCAGCGATGGAAGAAAAATTCGGTGTTTCAGCAGCGGCAGCAGTAGCAGCAGCTCCAGCAGCAGGCGGTGCAGCGGCAGCAGAAGAAAAAACTGAATTCGACGTTGTACTTAAATCTGCAGGTGCTAACAAAGTAGCAGTAATTAAAGCAGTACGTGGTGCAACTGGTTTAGGCTTAAAAGAAGCTAAAGATTTAGTTGAATCTGCTCCAGCTAACTTAAAAGAAGGCGTTTCTAAAGAAGAAGCTGAAGCACTTAAGAAAGAATTAGAAGAAGCGGGTGCAGAAGTAGAAGTTAAATAATTTCTATTTTAACCACTTTAAAATTCAAAAAACCGATGGGAAACCGTCGGTTTTTTTCTTATCTAAAAGTCTGTTATAGCTTTTACTTAAAAACTTACCATTCGCTATCTTTCTACGATAGAATATTACCCATTATTGATGAATAAAGAGAAAATCTATGGCAAAAAAAGCATTAAGTGCGGTAATTTTAGCAGCTGGAAAAGGAACTCGCATGTATTCCGATTTACCTAAAGTGCTACATACAATCGCTGGTAAACCAATGGTAAAACACGTGATTGATACTGCCCATCAATTAGGCTCAGAAAATATTCATTTAATCTATGGTCACGGTGGGGACTTAATGCGTTCCTATCTTGCAAATGAACAAGTAAACTGGGTATTACAAACAGAACAACTTGGCACAGCACATGCAGTTCAACAAGCGGCACCTTTCTTTAAAGATAACGAAAATATTGTTGTGCTTTACGGCGATGCACCGTTAATAACGAAAGAAACATTAGAAAAATTAATTGAAGCGAAACCAGAAAATGGCATTGCATTGCTTACCGTAAATTTAGATAACCCAACAGGCTATGGACGAATTATTCGTAAAAATGGGAATGTTGTAGCAATTGTAGAACAAAAAGATGCAAATGCAGATCAACTAAATATTAAAGAAGTAAATACTGGCGTTATGGTATCCGATGGTGCAAGTTTCAAAAAATGGCTCGCTCGTGTAGGCAATAATAATGCTCAAGGCGAATATTACTTAACGGATCTTATTGCTCTTGCAAATCAAGATAATTGCCAAGTTGTTGCGGTGCAAGCAACAGATGTCATGGAAGTTGAAGGTGCAAATAATCGCTTACAATTAGCCGCACTTGAACGTTATTTCCAAAATAAACAAGCCTCCGAATTATTACTTGAAGGCGTAATGATCTACGATCCCGCTCGCTTTGACCTACGTGGAACATTAGAGCATGGAAAAGATGTGGAAATCGACGTTAATGTTATTATCGAAGGTAGTGTTAAACTCGGCGATCGCGTAAAAATTGGCACAGGTTGCGTATTGAAAAATGTTGTTATTGGCAATGATGTAGAAATAAAACCTTATTCTGTGCTAGAGGATTCCGTAGTGGGAGAAAAAGCCGCAATTGGTCCATTTTCTCGTTTACGCCCAGGTGCAGAACTCGCAGCTGAAACGCATGTCGGTAACTTTGTAGAAATTAAAAAATCTACCGTTGGTAAAGGTTCTAAAGTTAATCATCTAACTTATGTTGGCGATTCAGAAATCGGCTCAAATTGTAATATTGGTGCGGGTGTCATCACCTGTAACTACGATGGTGCAAATAAATTTAAAACGATCATCGGTGATGATGTATTTGTGGGATCTGATACACAATTAGTCGCGCCAGTGAAAGTCGCAAGTGGTGCAACTATTGGTGCAGGCACAACAATTACACGTGATGTAGGCGAAAATGAATTAGTGATTACAAGAGTTGCTCAACGACATATTCAAGGTTGGCAGCGACCAATAAAGAAAAAATAAAATAAAAAATCCTACGTTTTATCGTAGGATTTTTTTATAAACCAATTTTACAAATCGTAATTAAAACCACATAAAAAATGACCGCACTTAATATTAATAATTTATTTGCTAGTTTAGGTTTATGTTGATGAATAAGGTATAGTATTCGAGCTGTAATGGCTAGAATAAAGGGATAAACCCAAAAAAGTATTGAAAATAAATTGATTTGCCAGTTTGTTAGATGAGGATTTTTACTGAATGCCGTAGAAATTAATAATGCCATTGGACACAATAATATAGGCGAACAAAAAGCAGCAAGCCCCCAAGCAAACGGGCTAAATTTAGTTGGTAAAGATTGTTTTTTCATATTTTAAATGATTAAAAATAAATAGATGCAAGAAATAAATATAACAAATATATTGAATAGTAAAGAATATTTTAATGAAAGTAATAATGTAGAAATGGCGCACCCGAAAGGATTCGAACCTTTGACCGCTCGGTTCGTAGCCGAGTACTCTATCCAGCTGAGCTACGGGTGCGTAGATGATGCTTTAATTATTCATAACCACTTTAATAAGATAGAGCCATTTTAAAAATGGCGCACCCGAGAGGATTCGAACCTCTGACCGCTCGGTTCGTAGCCGAGTACTCTATCCAGCTGAGCTACGGGTGCAGAATAAATAAAACAAACAATGGCGGTGAGAGAGGGATTCGAACCCTCGATGGAGCTTTTTAACCCCATACTCCCTTAGCAGGGGAGCGCCTTCAACCTGCTCGGCCATCTCACCACAATCAGTGTGAGCGGTATGATACGTTTTTTAGAAAATATGTCAAACCATTTTTTGAAAAACACACCTGTTTGAATATTTTATCTACACATTAAATATATTATTGAATAAAAATCTACTTATCATTCAAAAATACTAAAATCTTAGATATTGTTTCCCGTCTTAATTCATCTTACTCAAATCACACCTCATGTTTAGAATTTAGTGCTGTTAATGCCTCTTCGTTCTATTATTAAAAAAGAACCGCACTTTTTGAAGTGCGGTTATATTTTTAATAGTTTTACGCCACCTGTTTAGGTTGTTTAAATACCGTAACTTCTGGTGCTACACCTGTAAATTTCTCAATCTGAACGATACAAGTATTTGGTGAATTGCCTTGTGCCAATTTAGATGTGCCTTCATCGCGTGTTAATACGTTCGGACAACCATTTTTACACAATGGTTTTTCACTTTCACCTAAGTCCATTGGGTCATACCATGCGCCTTCATGGAGAGCGACAGTACCTTTTATGATGTTTTCTGTGACAACCGCACCTGCAAGCACTTGACCGCGTTTGCTATGAATGCGAACAATATCACCGTCTTTAATACCGCGAGTAGCGGCATCTTCAGGGTGAATCATCACTGGCTCACGATCATTTACCGCATATTTTTGACGTAATGAAGTATGTGCCAATTGGCTATGTAAACGATAGTAAGGATGTGGCGTCACTAAAGCTAACGGATATTCTTCTGTCACATTACCCGCAAATTCTTCTGGCTCCATCCAGCTTGGGTGACCTTTACAGTCGTTATAATGCATTTTCTCAATAACATCAGAGAAAATCTCAATTTTGCCTGATGGCGTGCCGAGCGGATTGAGCAATGGATCTTCACGGAATTCTCCATAACGCACCCATTTCTTCGCGGCTTCGCCCACTTCAAAACTTAATGGTTTATTTTCTGCCCAGAATTTATCAAAACGTGGCATTGCTACACGGTTTGCACGTGCGGCAGTAAAGGCTGCATTGTAGAATTCTTCCAGCCATTCCATTTCCGTTTTACCTTCAGTGTATTGTTCTTCCACACCTGCTCGTTTTGCGAGTTCAACGAAAATATCGTAGTCATTTTTCGCTTCAAATTGTGGTGGAACCACTTGTTTCATCGGGTAAACGCTCATCATGGAGTAGTCGCCTGCCATGGTTAAGTCATTACGTTCATAACTGGTAGTTGCCGGCAATACAATATCTGCCATGCGTGCAGTTGGCGTCCAGTTCACCTCATTGACAATCACCACATCAGGTTTCTGGAAAGCTTTTACTAAGGTATTGGTATCTTGATGGTGAACGAACGGGTTACCACCTGCCCAATATACCGCTTTGATGTCAGGATAAGTAATTTCAGTACCGTTATACTGAATTTTTTTGCCTGGATGGAGCAACACATCAGCAATACGAGCTAATGGGAAAGCAGATTTAGAGGTATCATCCAACCATGTTTTTGCACCCGCTTTGCCTGATGGACTTGCGGTAATGGAGCCGATAATACCCCCTGTCGCTGTTGGCACCCCACCATTTGAATAGTGATAACTTAAACCGAAACCACCACCTGGCAAGCCAATTTGTCCCAACATAGACGCTAGCGTTACTAACATCCAGTGGGTTTGTTCACCATGGCGTTGGCGTTGCATACCCCAGCCCCCCATTAACATAGTACGTTTGCTAGAGAAATCTGCTGCAAGCTGTTTAATGGTTTCTGCTGGTACACCACAAATTTTTGCCGCCCATTCTGCTGTTTTTGGTTGGCCATCGGTTTTACCTAATAAATATTCCTCGAATTTAGCATAACCCGACGTGTATTTTTTCAAGAAATCTTTATCGTGCTTACCTTGTTCAACTAAAGTATGCGCAATACCAAGCATTAATGGTACATCCGTTGCTGTATTCACCGGAATCCATTCTGCATTCAGCATTTGGCAAGTTTCGCTTTTTTGTGGGTCGATACAAATAATGCGTTTTCCACTCGCTTGGAATTTTTTGAAATATTCAATCCCTTTTTGGTCAGTAGACATCCAAGCAATACGCATGGTTGTGAGTGGATTTGCAGACCAAAGCACAATAATATCACTACTTTCTAATATGGATTCCCAGCTGGTTTGTTGTTCGTACACCTCAATCGTGCCTAATACATGTGGCATAATTACTTGTGCAGCCCCCGTAGAGTAATCCCCTTTGTGTCCCACAAAACCACCTGTAGCGTTCATATAACGATGTAATAACGTACGAGAAGCATGTAATGAACCACAGCTAAACCAACCATAAGAACCGGCAAAAATGCCTGTTGGCCCATGTTCGTCACGAATGCGTTTAAGCTGATTGTGTACTAAATCTAACGCTTCATCCCAAGAAACACGCACCCATTCATCACGACCACGCATTGTAGTATCGCTTTTTCCTGGGTTAGCTAAAAAGCCTTTACGCACCATTGGATATTTCACGCGGGCTTCGTTATACAATTGATCGGCAACAACTGTTTGCAATTCGTTCGGCACTGCAGGCTCAATAGCTGGACCAGATTTCACGACCTTACCATCTTGTACAACAACCCCAAGAGATCCCCAATGAGCGGCAGTCACTACCGTTTTCATTTCAGCTTCTTTTGCGACCGCACTTTTTGATACAATGCCCACCATACCACCGGAAAGGGCACTACCAGCCACGCCTAAAGATGTTTTTTTCAGAAAATCACGACGTTGTTCGTTTACGTTATTCTTTTTCATTTCAGCCTCGTTAGATACTCAGTAATTATTTTTTTGCCATATCTTTGGCATTGCGTTGTAAATAAATAGTTAATGCACGAACTTCATCTTTATTTAATGATGTGCGATTTTTCATTGAGTTCACCACACCAATCCATTGGTTAGCTGTATAGTGGTCAGAACCAATCGCAGCATGACATCCACTACATTGAGTTTGGTTTAACTGATTACCGTATTGATTAAGTGCGGTCAAATCTGATGTCATTTTTTCTTTAGCTACATTCACCGTAACACTGATTTCTTTCCAATCAGAATCTGTTACTGCATCATGAACTGTTTTTAATACTTGAACATGATTACGTGCATCTTCGTCCATTAAAGCAAGCGTGATACGTTTACCTAATTCTTGATACACAACTGCTTCAGCCCCCACTTGTTGCCAGCCATGTAAAGTACCTTGAATTTGATTACCATCCACTTTCCATTGCATTAATTCAGCATAAGGCATTAAGCGAACCTCATTTCCTTTAGCATTGGTCGCTTTTACCATTTCAGTGGCAAAAATAGCTGAGCCATCAGAGAGAGTACCACCTTGTACTGCAGAGGATTTTTGTGCATTTTGATCGCCATGCACTTCAGGTAGGAAGTGAACAATGCCCTTATGACAATCAATACAAGTTTGACCGTTTGTTTGCGCCTCCGTATGAGTTTGTTTTGCTAATTTAGTTTGTTTTGAAAGCTCCATTGCATCAAAACTGTGACAGCTACGACAGGTTTCTGAATCATTGGCTTTCATATCCTTCCACACTCGTTGTGCCATTTCTGCACGATGAGCTTCATATTTTTCTTTATTCTCAATCTTACCTTGTGCTTCATACCACAAGTCTTTTAAAGCAATAAATTTAGCCTTGACATAATGCCAACCTTCTTTTGGAATATGACAATCTGAACATTGTGCTCTAACCCCTTTTGCATTAGCAAAATGGCTAGAACCTTCCCACTCCTGTTGTGGATAACTCATTGAATGACAACTAGCACAAAACTCTGGTGTACTCGTTTTGTGCATTATCCACTGAGAACCCCATAATGCTCCCACCCCGACACCGACTAAACAAAGTGCGGTTACTATTTTTTTCATTTTTGACATAGCCACTCCAATAAAATAATAAAAAACAACCCTAACTACTTAGAGTTAGGGTTGATTGTAGAGGTTTTGTACATCAAAAACTATGATATTTCTCAAGAAAAAATGTTATAAGCTGAAGAAAAACATTATATAAATCAATAAATAACGATTAGTATCAACTTTGCACATTTAGAAAATGATTAACACTTTTAAGTACATTTCTTCGAACATTATCTTTTTCAAATAACACCTCATGTTTAGCGTTCAATACAACTTTACATTGAGCATTCGGAAAAAGTGCGGTTAATTTTTCAAGATTTTTGTTATCTACTATTTTTTCTTTTTCGGCTTGTAAAATTAGGATTGGAATTTCAATCTTAGGAATAACTTTCGGCAAGCGTTTAATTGCGTTCAAACACAAGTGTACCCAACGGAATGTTGGCCCGCCAAGATTAATTGCTGGATTTTTACGATTTACACGATTCATCCATTTCATTCTGGTTTTACAGAAAGTTAATTCATTGTATTCCAAGTGGGCTTGTTGATAAGCACCTTTGCCAAAAACATAACGCTCGCCTTGTCCTAAAATATTCATTAGGGTAATAATCAGTTCATCTCTAATGGGATGTTTTAAAAGAATACCGTAAAAAGGCGAAGAAAGTACCGCTTTATTAATGTAATGATCACAATTTGCCAAATAATAGGTTGCAATCAATGCGCCCATTGAATGAGCAAGCAAATGCTGTGTTGAATAGCTGAAAAGTGCGGTCACTTTTTCGATGATTTTCGCCATATCATCGACATAGAAACGAAATTCGTCTAAATGCCCTTTTTGAGGAATAATACGCTGTGAATAGCCTTGACCACGGTGATCAAATAGCAGCACATCATAGCCTTGATGATAAAAATCATAAGCCAATTCAGTCCATTTCAGCATATTTTCTGCTCGACCATTTACTAAAATCATCAATTTTCTGACCGCACTTTCAGGTTGAATCAAATGACGATAAGCTAATTTTATATTTCGTTTACCAGAAAGATATTGGGTCGGAAATTGCTTAAAAAAAGGCAGTAATTCTTTAAGAGCAAATTGATGAAAATAAGGTTCTCTGATCATAATTTTCTAATGAAAAGGGCGTAGTAAATACGCCCTTTGTAGTGAAAGTAAAACTATGCCACTAATTGTTTTAAAATACGGCGAACTGGCTCTGCCGCACCCCATAATAATTGGTCGCCTACAGTAAAGGCTGCTAAATATTCAGGCCCCATAGCCAATTTACGTAAACGCCCAACTGGCACGCTTAATGTACCAGTTACTTTCGCTGGTGTTAATTCACGCAATGTGATTTCTTTGTCGTTTGGAATTACTTTTACCCATTCATTATGTGATGCAATAATTTGTTCGATTTCTTCTAGTGGTAAGTCTTTTTTCAATTTAATGGTGAACGCCTGGCTGTGGCAACGTAATGCACCGATACGCACACATAAACCATCAACAGGAATTGGATTGTCGCTTAAACCTAAGATTTTATTGGTTTCTGCATAGCCTTTCCATTCTTCTTTAGTTTGCCCTGTTTCAGGAAGAAGTTTGTCAATCCAAGGAATTAAGCTACCGCCTAATGCTGCACCAAAATTATCCGTTGGGAAGTTATCAGAACGCATTTCTGCAGTCACTTTACGTTCAATATCTAAAATAGAAGAAGCTGGGTCTTTTAATTCACTAGAAACCGCTTGTTCTAATAAACCCATTTGTGAAAGTAATTCACGCATATTTTTTGCGCCTGCACCCGAAGCCGCTTGATAAGTTGCGACAGATACCCATTCCACTAAATCTTTCTCAAACAAACCACCGATAGCCATCAACATTAAGCTTACCGTACAGTTACCGCCCACGAAAGTTTTAATGCCTTTTTTCAAGCCTTCAGAAATCACGTGTTGGTTTACTGGATCAAGCACAATAATTGCATCATCTTTCATACGCAACGCAGAAGCGGCATCAACCCAATAACCATCCCAACCTGTTGCTTTTAATTTTGGATAGACTTCATTGGTGTAATCGCCACCTTGGCAAGTCACGATAATGTCTAATTTTTTAAGTTCTTCAATATCGAATGCACTTTTCAGGTCGCCTGCATCCTTGCCACCAAAAACAGGTGCTTTTTGACCTGCTTGTGAAGTTGTAAAAAATACGGGATTAAGATTTTCAAAATCATTTTCCTGCGACATACGATCCATTAATACGGAACCCACCATTCCGCGCCAGCCGATAAAGCCTACATTTTTCATTGTTGTTTCCTTAGTTTGTTGTGCTTGAATAGCATTATTAATTACAAGATAGCGTTAGCAAAATCAAGTATTTTTAATGAAAATTGATCTTTTGTGAAAGAAATTAAATAAAAAATAAAAAAGTGTGGTTAATTTAAAAGAAAATTTAATTTAATCACTCTTTTTCTAGTTATCTACTTCAACACTTATTACGCCATCTTCTGCTTTAAGTAAAGCATACGCATCTTTCAACATTGTGGAATCAATGGAAAAGCAACGAATTTGTAACCGCACTTCTCCACTACTTTGATCTTTGACTTGTATATGTTCAATACGATACTGATTATTTACTAACAATTGGGTAACTTTCCCTATGCTTTCCGCATCATTGACAAGAATATTGAATTTCGTCCGACGACGTTGTGATTTACGATGAACCCAACGTTGAACCAACGGACTTAATCGAATAGACACCAAAATCATCACAGTGGCGATGACCGCATCAAACACGAAACCCGCCCCAGCAGCAATACCGATCCCCGCAGAAGCCCAAATAATCGCCGCAGTGGTTAAACCTGAAATCGCATCATTTTTCTTATGCAAAATCACACCAGCACCTAAAAAACCGATGCCACTAATCACTTGAGCCGCAAGGCGCATCGGATCCGTACGAATATTTTCTGAAACTTGAGCATAATGCTCTGCGGCTTGAATTGAAACAATGGTTAGCACACAAGTGGTAACGGCAATAATGGCGCAAGTTTTTACACCCACAGGCTTACGTTTAAGTTCACGTTCTAAGCCAATAACACTACCAAGCACCATCGCCAATAGCATTTTGCTAAAAATAATTAAGTGATCAGGATCGAAAAGTGCGGTTAAAAGTAAAGATGAATTTTCCATAATGATAAAAATGATTCCGACATAACCATCTATTCTACATCACTTAGCTTAAAATCTTTACTCTTCCAAGCCTTTAATTTATCGCCTTTCTTGCGAAAATTGAGTAAAATCTTGCGCTTGAAATTTTATAGAGCGAAAAAACGGTTATTTTTATGCAAAATTCAACTCCAAGCATTGGCTTTGTAAGCCTTGGTTGCCCCAAAAACTTAGTAGATTCTGAACGAATCTTAACGGAACTACGCACCGATGGTTACAACATTGTGCCAAGCTATGAAAATGTTGATTTAGTGATTGTGAATACTTGTGGATTTATTGACAGCGCGGTGCAGGAATCCCTCGAAGCGATTGGCGAAGCATTAGAAGAAAATGGGCGAGTTATCGTGACTGGCTGTTTGGGGGCAAAAGAAGACCAAATTCGTGAAGTGCATCCTAAAGTTTTGGAAGTTAGCGGCCCACATAGTTATGAAACAGTGATGGCTCAAGTTCACAAATACGTGTCAAAACCGACACATAACCCTTACACCAGCTTAGTACCAAAACAAGGCGTAAAACTGACACCAAAACATTATGCCTATTTGAAAATCTCTGAAGGCTGTGATCACCGTTGTACGTTCTGCATTATTCCATCTATGCGTGGCGATTTGGAAAGCCGCTCTATTACGCAAGTTTTGGACGAAGCAAAACGTTTAGCTGAAGCAGGCGTAAAAGAATTACTTGTGGTATCACAAGACACTTCCGCTTATTCCATGGATTTAAAACGCCAAGAGGGCGGTGTAAAAACGGCTTTTTGGAATGGCATGCCGATTAAAAATGATTTAATGACCCTTTGTAAACAGCTTGGCAAACTTGGCATTTGGGTTCGCTTACATTATGTGTATCCCTATCCGCATGTGGATGATTTAATTCCATTAATGGCTGACGGCACACTCTTACCGTATTTAGACATTCCATTACAACACGCCAGCCCGAAAATCTTAAAAGCAATGAAAAGACCGGGCAGTATTGACCGCACTTTAGAACGCATTAAACAATGGCGTGAAATTTGCCCTGATTTAACATTACGCTCCACTTTCATTGTAGGTTTCCCAGGAGAAACAGAAGAAGATTTCCAATTATTGCTCGATTTCTTAAAAGAAGCCCAGCTTGATCGCGTAGGCTGTTTCAAATTCAGCCCCGTTGAAGGCGCACCTGCAACAGATATGGCTGACCAAGTGCCAGAAGATGTGAAAGAAGAACGTTTCCATCGTTTCATGCAATTACAACAGGAAATTTCTGCAAACCGTTTAAAACAAAAAATCAGTAAAACTCTTGATGTATTAGTGGATGAAATTGACGAAGAAGGCATTATTGGCCGCTCCAAAGCAGATGCCCCTGAAGTGGATGGTTTAGTTTATGTAGATAATTTAAGTGGAATCAATGTCAAAGTGGGCGACGTGATTAAAGTAACCATCACAAATTCTGATGAATATGATTTGTGGGGAAGTTGTTAAATTAACGGTTATAAGCTAAATAAAAAATCGGCAGAAAATTTTCCTGCCGATTTTATTTTACCACTTAAAATATCTGAAAATTGAGTTTGAAATAGACATATATAACATGCAATTTTTCATTGTATGACTGAATAAATACCCTTTCTATGGTATAAATTATTTAAATACATTATTTATCATAGTTGATTCTTTATCCAGCAAATAAATATCACAACATATATAGAATGAAACCAATAAGAGACAAAAAATGAACAAACAACAACTTGCTGCCAAAATCTGGCAGTCTGCAAATAAAATGCGTTCCAAAATCGAAGCGAACGAATACAAAGATTACATTTTAGGCTTTATTTTTTACAAATTTTTGTCCGATAAACTGGAGAAATTTGTCCTTGAACAAGGATCAGAAAAATCAGATTTTGCCGAGCAGCTTACCGAAGCGGGTGAGTTAGCTGGTTATATTAAAGAAAATATCGGCTATTTCATCAGTTACGAACATCTGTTTTCGACTTGGTTAGCTCAAGGCTCGGATTTCAATATTGCCCACGTCCGCACTGCAATGAGCGCTTTCAGCCGCAATATTGCAGAAAACTACACCGCTGTTTTTGACGGTATTTTCAAAACCTTGGAATCGGGCTTGAGTAAATTAGGCGATACCGCCGCCAGTCAAACCAATGCGGTGAAAGACCTTTTCGTGCTGATTGCCGATATTCCGATGGACGGCAAACAGGGCTATGACGTATTGGGCTTTATTTACGAGTATCTTATCGGTATGTTTGCTGCTAATGCAGGAAAAAAGGGCGGGAAGTTCTACACGCCGTACGAAGTATCTTTGCTGATGTCTGAAATCATTGCCGATCACTTGAAAGACCGTGAAGAAATCAGCATTTACGACCCGACCAGCGGTTCGGGTTCATTGCTGATTAACATCGGTCATAGTGTCAAAAAATATCTTAAAAGTGCCGACAGTATTAAATATTATGCTCAAGAGTTGATAAAGGATACCTATGATCTGACACGAATGAATTTGGTCATGCGCGGCATTTTGCCGAGCAACATTTTCACCCGCAATGCCGACACCCTAGAAGACGACTGGCCACTGGAAGGTGAGCCGCTTTATCTGGATGCTGTGGTGTCCAATCCGCCTTATTCCCAGCCGTGGAATCCAAAAGACAAAGAAAACGACGTACGCTACAAACGCTTTGGCGTCGCCCCGCAAGCAAAAGCCGATTTTGCCTTTTTATTGCACGACCTGTTCCACTTAAAACCCGACGGTATCATGACCATCGTCTTGCCGCATGGTGTGCTTTTTCGGGGAGGCGAAGAAGAAAAAATCCGCAAAAACCTGATTGAATACAATCATATCGATGCCATTATCGGGCTACCTGCCAATATCTTTTTCGGCACGGGCATTCCCACCATCATAATGGTTTTGCGCCAAGAGCGCGAACGTAACGACGTTCTGATGATTGACGCCTCCAAGTATTTCGTCAAGGTAGGTAAAAAAAACCATTTGCAGGCAAGCGACATCAAGCGCATTGTCGATTGCGTGACCCATCGCCGGGAATTGCCCAAATTCTCCCGCATTGTGCCGAAAGCCGAAATTGTGGCAAATGGCTACAACCTCAACATTCCGCGCTATGTCGATTCTGCCGAGCCGATGGAACAATGGGATATTTTCGCCACCATGCACGGCGGCATTCCCAAAACTGAGCTGGCACAATTTGCAGACTACTGGGCAGCCTTTGACGGCTTGCAGACTGCTTTGTTCGCCGATAACGGCACGCCTTATGTGCAGCCGAAAACCGACAATCTCAAAGCCGCCATGCAAAGCCACGCCAGCGTGCTGAATTACCAAGCGCAATTTGCAGAAAACTTTGCCGATTTCACCGACCGCTTGGAAACCCTGCTGATCGAGCCGATGGAAACGCTCAACATCTCCCAAACCCAGCAACAACTTGCCGAACTCATTCGGGAAAAAGTGCAGGCAATTCCCTTATTGGATTTTTATACCGCCTATCAAAAACTCGATGACTTATGGCGTGCCGATGCAGCCGGCATTGCCGCTGATTTGGGGATGATTCAAACCGAAGGCAAACAGGCAATTAAGCAGGTTGATCCTTTTATGGTGCTGAAAAAAGACAGCAAAACCAAAAAAGAAGCCGAAGTACAAGACGGCTGGGTGGGGCATATTCTGCCGTTTGAATTGGTGCAGGCCGTCAAATTGCCGCAGGAATTGGCAAACCTGAAAGCCAAAGAAACCCGCTTGGCGGAAATCACCGCCGAGATGCAAAGCATTTTGGAAAACCTGAGCGAAGAAGAAAAAGCCTGTCCTGCCGTCAATGAAGAAGGCGACGGCTTTATCAATGCCGAAATTCCCAAAGCCTTGCAACAAGAATTGGAAGCCGACGGCGTAGCGATTGCCAAAAAAGCCGACTTAAGCAAAGCCATCGACAAACACACGTTTGCCGAAGAAAGCCTGGGCGCAAAATTGCAGGCTGCCTATAAGCTGCTTGCCGAAGAAAAAACGATCAAGGCGGAACTCAAAACTCTATCCGCCGAACTTCACAGCAAAACCAAAGCCGCCATTGAAGCCCTTGATGATGCCGAAGCCATTGATTTGCTCCGCCAAAAATGGTTTGTTCCGCTCAATGCGGCGATGTGCAGGCTACCTGAAAACATGCTGGCGCAATTCAGCCAAAAACTGACCGCACTTTGCGACAAATATGCCGACACCTATCAGCATATCAGCGAGCGTAAACAAGAAAGCGCCGCCGCACTGGCGCAAATGATGGACGAACTCACCGGCAGCGAATTTGATTTGCAGGGCATTGCCGCATGGCAGGCGATTTTGAAAGGCTAAGGGGACAAAATGAATAAACAACAAGAGCCACGTTTGCGGTTTAAAGGGTTTACGGGGACGTGGGAAGAGAAAAAATTAGAAGATATTTTTAATACGATTAGAAATGCCTTCGTTGGTACAGCAACGCCTTTTTATGTTGAAAATGGTCATTTCTACTTAGAGTCAAATAATATAAAAAATGGCGAAATAAATAAAAAGAGTCAAATTTTTATTAATGATGAATTTTACTATAAACAGCAAGATAAGTGGCTTAAGACTAATGATTTAGTGATGGTTCAATCAGGACATGTTGGTCATTGTGCAGTTATTCCTGAGGAATTGAATAATGTAGCTGCTCACGCCTTAATCATATTTTCGAACTATAAATTAGAGGCTAACCCATATTTTTTAAGCTATCAATTTCAAACTAATAGCAAAATCAATGAAATAGCAAAAATCACAACAGGTAATACCATAAAACATATTCTTTCATCAGATATGAAAGAGTTTGCGGTGGATTTCCCAATGGTAGAAGAACAAACCCACCTCGGTTTGTTTTTCCGTCGCTTAGACAGCCAAATTACCGAGAGCCGTGCGGTATTGGAAAAAAGCCGTCAGCTTAAAAAGGCAATGCTGGCAAAAATGTTCCCCGCAAACGGTGAAAAAATACCGAAAATCCGTTTTAAAGGGTTTGAGGGGGAGTGGGAATCTAGGAAATTAGGGGAAATGGCAGATATTGTTCGTGGAGCAAGCCCTCGTCCAATTCAAGACCCAAAATGGTTTGATGATAATTCTGATATTGGTTGGCTACGCATTTCTGATGTAACTATTCAAAATGGTCGTATTCATTATTTAGAGCAAAAGATTTCAAAAGCAGGGCAGGGAAAAACTCGAGTTCTTGAGGAGCCTCATTTATTGCTAAGCATAGCAGCCTCTGTAGGTAAGCCTGTTATCAATTATGTAAAAACGGGAGTTCATGATGGATTTTTGGTTTTTAAAAATCCTAATTTTGAATTGGAATTTATGTTTCAATACTTAGATAGTTTTCTTGATACATGGCAATGTTATGGACAACCAGGTACGCAGGTAAATCTCAATTCAGATATTGTAAAAAATGCTGATTTCTTCATTCCCCCAAATCCTAAAGAACAAACCGCCATTGGTAATTTCTTCTGCCAACTAGACGAAACCATTGCCTTACAGTCGGCAGAGGTCGAAAAATTAAACCAACTCAAAAAAGGGCTGTTGGCGGCGATGTTGGTGTAGGGCAGCGTTCCTGCCCATGATTGAGGCCGTCTGAAAAAGGGAGCGAGCCCCTTACGGAGAAAAGAATGTTTAATAAAGAAGCTGATTTTGAAAACGCACTGATTGCCTTGCTGGCGACGAAAAGCTGGGAAAAGGAAGTGTTGCACCACCCCACCGAAGAAGATTTGATTGCCAACTGGCAGGCGCATTTGAATAAAACCAACCAACATATCGACAAGCTTGATGTGCCGTTGATTCGCTCGGAAATGAACCAGATTCTGGAGCAGGTGCAGGCATTAAAAACGCCTTATGCGCTAAACGGCTTTATCAACGGCAAAACGGTGGCCATCAAGCGTGAAAATGAGGCAAGCCGTCATTTCGGCAAGGAAGTGTCGCTGGATATTTTCGACCGTGAGGAAATTTCTGCCGGCAAAAGCCGCTATCAAATTGCCCAACAGCCCCACTTCACCCCTCGTTCGGATTTATACCCCAAACAGCGCGGTGATTTGATGCTGTTAATTAACGGTATGCCGATGTTTCATATTGAGTTGAAACGCTCAGGCGTGCCGATTAGCCAAGCGACCAATCAAATTGAGCGATATCATAAGGCGGGCGCATTTTCGGGCATTTTTAGCCTGGTGCAGGTGTTTGTGGCAATGACGCCGGAAGAATGCCGCTATTTTGCCAATACCAGTGGTTCGTTAAATCCGGCGTTTTATTTCCGTTGGGCGGATTTCAATAATGTGTATATGAATGATTGGGATAAGGTGGCGACGCATTTCCTCTCGATTCCGATGGCGCACCAATTTATCGGCGATTACACCATTGCCGATGCGAAAGACGAACAGCTGAAAGTGTTGCGCAGCTATCAGTATTTTGCGGTCAACAAAATTGCCGACACGGTAGCCAAAACCGATTGGACGGCGGGCAATCAGCGCGGCGGCTATATTTGGCATACCACCGGCTCGGGAAAAACGATGTCGAGTTTTAAATCGGCGCAGTTAATCAGCCGCCGCAAAGATGCAGATAAAGTGATTTTCTTGCTCGACCGTATTGAGCTGGGCAAACAATCGCTAGAGGAATATCAGAATTTTGCCGACAGTAAAGAGGATGTGCAGGCAACGGAAAACACCGCCATTTTGCTCGCCAAGCTAAAAAGCAAACAGGACCGCGACCGCTTGATTGTTACCTCTATTCAAAAAATGAGCAATATCAAGGCGGAAGAAGGAGTCAATGAGGCGGACATCGAGCAAATCAGCAGCAAGCGGCTGGTGTTTATTATTGATGAAGCCCACCGCACCACCTTTGGCGATATGTTGCTCACCATTAAGCACACCTTCCCCAATGCGCTTTTCTTCGGCTTTACCGGCACGCCGATTGAAGAAGAAAACGCTAAGAAAAGTTCAACCACTGCCACGGTTTTCGGCAATGAATTGCACCGCTATTCCATCGCAGACGGCATTCGCGATGAAAATGTGCTGGGCTTTCACCCCTTCCATATCCGCACCTTTAAAGACAGCGATTTACGCAGAGCCGTTGCTTTACAGGAGGCAAAAGCAGCAGATGAAAGCGAAGTATTTGCCGATGATAAAAAGAAAGAAATCTACAACCGCTTTATGAACGATGTGCCGATGGCGGGCAAGTATGATGAGAATAGCAAATATCAAAAAGGCATTGAGGATTATGTGCCCAATGTGCAATATCAAGAATCGGAACATGTTAATGCGGTGATTGGCGATATGCTGGAGAATTGGCAGCGACTTAGCCAAGGCAAAAAATATCATGCCATTTTTGCCACCAGTTCCATTCCCGAAGCGGTCAATTATTATCGCTTAATTAAAGCTAAAAATTCCGGGCTGAAACTGACCGCTCTTTTCGATCCGAATATCCTTAATGATGGACAGGGCGGTGATAAAGAAGAATGGATTGCCGAAATTTTGGCCGATTACAACGCCCAGTTCGGCACGAGTTTCGGCTATGCCTCTTACGCCAAATTTAAAACGGATTTGTCAGACAGGTTGTCGCATATCAATGCGTATAAAAGAATCAAGCCCGACGAGCAGCTAGATTTATTGATTGTGGTCGATCAAATGCTGACGGGGTTTAACAGCGAGTGGCTCAATACACTCTATTTAGACAAAATTTTGGATTATGCTAACTTGATTCAGGCGTTTTCCCGCACCAACCGCTTATGCGATAAAACCGATAAGCCTTTTGGGTTAATCCGCTATTACCGCAAGCCGCATACGATGCAACGCAATATTGAGCGAGCCGTAAAACTTTATTCGGGCGACCGTCCTATGGGATTGTTCGTGGACAATTTGGATAAGGTTATCGACAAAATGAATTTCTGCTTTGCCGATATTGCCGATATTTTCAAACGGGCGGGAGTGGCAGATTTTGCAACCAATCCTGATGATGCGACTGCTTGCGCGAAGTTTGTCAAATTATTCAATCAGCTCAACGATCACTTGCAGGCTGCACGGTTGCTCGGCTTTGTGTGGGAAAAATTAAGCTATGACGTGGTACAGGAAGACGACAACGTGAGCACTGCCACACTCAATTTTGATCAAGAGATCTACGATAAACTGCTGGCACGTTATAAAGATTTGTTCAAAGAAGAACCTTGCGGCGGTGGAGGTAGCGACGAAGTGCCATTTGATTTACGTTCGTATATCAATGAAATCGAAACCGATAAAATCGATCAAAATTATATGAATGCCCGTTTTGAAAAATGGCTCAAAACCATCGGCGGCATAGAAGAAGCGGCGGCACTTGAAGAGCTACACCACTCTTTTGCTACGCTTTCTAAAGAAGATCAAAAATTTGCTGAGTTGTTTTTACACGATGTGCAATCGGGAGATATCCAGCTTGACCCGAGTTTGGCATTGAGCGACTACATCGCCGATTACAAACAAAAAGATGCCAACGATAAAGTGGTAAAAGTGATTAAAGATTTAGGTCTGGATGGCAATTTACTCCGCGCAATGCTGGCAAGGAAATACACCCGGGAGAATTTGGATTTGGGACGATTTAATGACTTAAAAGCCTCGGTGGATAAGGAAAAGGCAAGGGTTTATTTCAACGAAAAGCGCATGATTTATTTGAATAAACGGATTGATGAGTTTTTGAGGGAATTTATTACAGGTTAGTCATCGGGTAAATTTTTACAGGATTTAATGACAGAATTTATAGATCAATATAGTAAAAAGATGAGAATGCACCCAAGTAGTAAACTCATAGTTTATTACAGCGTATTCGACATTTAGATTTATTGGTTTAAAAACTTGAATTCATTATACAGGAAAGATAAATAAGATTTCAAAGTTTTGAGCAAAGGGTTACATTTATTAAATAAAAGGTTATTTAGTATCGATATTTAAATATATCCTATAGGAGATCAGATGTTAAAATTTTAAAACCTAACCGCACTTTTTTATTTCTTATTTTGTAATTCAAAGCCAGATTTTCTAGCCTCCTTTCAAAATCGCTCTCAATCTATCAAGTTGGTTTTGTGTTTTTTCTTGTTTTTGCTCGGTGGTGAGTTTTGGTTTATCACGTTCCCATAACACATCATCATTAGGTAATTCAGCTAAAAATCTGCTCGGCTCAGGGCGAATTAATTCTCCATATTGACGACGTTCTCGACACAAAGAAAAAGTGAGTTCTTTTTGCGCTCTTGTGATACCCACATAAGCCAAGCGACGTTCTTCTTCCACGTTGTCTTCATCAATACTTGTTTGGTGGGGCAAAATACCCTCTTCCATACCAATCAAATAAACATAAGGAAATTCCAATCCCTTAGAGGCGTGCAATGTCATCAGTTGAACTTGATCGCTCTCATCATCGTCTTCGCCTCGCTCCAACATATCTCGTAATGTTAGGCGGGTTACCACTTGATTAAGGTTCATTGGTTCATTGGTTTCATCGCCTTTTAACATATCCGCAACCCAATCAAATAGCGTGGCAACATTCTTACTTTGCATTTCTGCCGCTTTAGGGCTTGTCGCGTATTCGTACAAATATTCTTCATAATGAATTGTAGATAACATAGAACGTAGCGCGCGTTCTGGTTCAGAACGTTGAATTTCATCATTAAGTTCTACAATCCAACGGCCAAATTTTTGCAATGAATCATAGGCTTTTGGCGTGATGCGTTGAATAAGCGCAAACTCAAAAATAGCCTCAAACAAACTGATGTGTTTTTCTTGAGCCAACTCACCAAGTTTTTGTAACGTGGCGGTGCCAATTTCACGTTTCGGTGTATTCACAATACGCAGGAATGCGGCGTCATCATCTTGATTCACCACCAAGCGTAAATATGCCATCATATCTTTGATTTCTGCACGGGAGAAAAAAGAAGTACCACCCGAAATTTTGTAAGGAATACGGTTTTGCATCAGTACTTTTTCGAGTAATCGGGATTGATGATTGCCTCGATATAAAATCGCATAATCTTTATATTTAGTTTTACGGCTAAAACGATGGGCGATCAACTCGGCAACAATCCGCTCTGCTTCGTGTTCTTCATTTTTTGCTTCGATAATAAGCAATTTTTCCCCTTCGCCAATGGTTGAAAAGAGTTTCTTATCAAACACGTGGTCATTGTTATCAATCAAAATATTGGCACAATGCAAAATACGTTGGGTTGAACGATAATTTTGCTCTAGCTTAATCACGTTCAAACGAGGGAAATCATCGCGTAAACGCACCATATTTTCTGGTCGTGCGCCACGCCACGAATAAATAGATTGGTCATCATCGCCCACCACAGTAAAACAAGCACGATCCCCCACTAAAAGTTTAATCAGTTCATATTGGCTGGTGTTGGTATCTTGATATTCATCCACCAACAAATAACGAATTTTTGCCTGCCATTTTGACCGCACTTCTTCATTTTGCTTGAACAACAATGTCGGCAACATAATTAAATCATCAAAATCAAGAGCATTGTAAGCTCGAATTTGTGTGGCGTAACGCTCATAACATTTTGCAAAAGTTTGATATTTTGCACCACGCGCCAACGCAAATGCCTGTTTTGGCGAAATCAAATCATTCTTCCAGTTAGAAATCACTGAAATTAACTCGCGTAATAAATCCTTATCTTCTTTTAACACATCAGCGGTTAGCTCTTTTAACAACGCAAATTGATCGTGCTCGTCAAACAAAGTCATATTTGATTTAAAGCCCAACGCTTTATATTCACGCTTAATAATGTCAAAACCGAGCGTATGAAAAGTGGATACAAGCAAGCCTTTGGATTGTTCTTTGCCAATGGAATGTGCTACACGCTCTTTCATCTCGCGTGCGGCTTTATTCGTAAAAGTGACGGCAGCAATTTGTTTCGGAGAATACCCGCACTTTTCAATTAAATGGGCGATTTTATTAATGATTACGCGAGTTTTGCCAGAGCCTGCGCCAGCAAGCACAAGACAAGGACCTGTCACATATTCAACGGCTTGTTGTTGTTGAGGATTGAGTTTCATAAGAATTATTGAGCCCACGCATAGGGCAGTAATACAGTGTCTAATAAAAATGAGAGAGGCAAATCTAAGATTGGCAATCCCCATTGTTGCGCCATTTCAAGATCATAAGCAACCCCTGCATAGGCGGTATATTTTTCTGTTGGATCGATAAGTTTAACCACGGAACCACAACCAGATAAAACGATAAGTGCGGTTAAAAAAATAAAGGTTTTTATCATCGTGCTTTTAACGCATTGAACACAGACACAGGCACTAGCTCTGCCACATCGCCGCCGTGCAAATAAATTTCACGCACAATGGAGGAAGAAACAAACGCCCATTTTTCTGCTGGTGGGAAAAACAGACTGTCTATGCCTTTTGTGAGTAAACGATTAAGGGCAGCCAATTGCAGTTCATATTCAAAATCTGTTGTTGTGCGTACGCCGCGAATAATGGCAGAAATATTGTGCTGTTTAATCACATTTGCCAACAAATCAGAAAAGCCAAACACTTCCACATTGGATAAATGCACAACAGATTGACGCACAAGCTCCATGCGTTCCTCCAAAGAAAATAGTGGCTTTTTACTTGGGCTATTCGCCACCGCCACTAAAACACGAGGAAAAATTACCGCACTTCTTTCAATAATGTCTAAATGACCGTTCGTAATCGGATCAAAGGTACCGGGATAAATCACGCTCGTCATACATTACGCTCCAAATAAGGTTTTAATAAATCTAACAAACGCTGTAATGCCCCTCGGTTTTCCATCAACACCTCATAGCCAGCATTGCCTAAACGTTCGCTCGCTTCTTTTGAATTTAATAAGGCTTCTACGGCGCGTTCTAAGGCATCTGCGGTTGAATTAACTTCCAACACACCTTGCACTTCTACCAGCATTCGAAATATCTCAGGGAAATTAAAAGTATGCTTGCCGGTAATCACTGGCATTTTAAACGCAAGAGGTTCTAAAGGATTATGCCCCCCGTGTTTCACAAGGCTTCCACCCACAAAAGCAATATCAGAAACGCCATACATCAACATCAGTTCGCCCATACTATCGCCCAAAATCACTTGGGTATTTTCATTTGGTAATTCATTTGTGGAACGACGAATAAATTGAAATTTTTCCTTTTTAAGTAAATCAGCCACCATATTAAAACGCTCTGGATGGCGTGGAACGAGCAATAACAATAAATTTGGGTATTTTGCTAACAAAGCGCGGTGAGATTTTAAAATGATTTCATCTTCTCCGTTATGCGTGCTGGCAGCAATCCATATTGGGCGATCTTGCTTCCAAAGGGTACGCAATGAATCAATTTTACGTAATAGTTCATCATTCGTATTGAGATCATATTTAATATTGCCCGTGATATTCAATTTTTCCTTTGGATAGCCCAAAGTGGCATAGCGTTTTCCACTAATGTTATCCTGTGCTGCAATCAAGCTAATTTGCGACCACATTGTTTGTAAGTGCGCTTTTATTTTTCCGTAACGATGTGCAGAACGCGCAGATAAACGTGCATTAGCGATAACAAATGGAATATTGCGTGAAAATAATTGATGAATAAGATTAGGCCAAAGTTCTGTTTCCATCACGATACATAATTTAGGTTGTACAAAATTAATAAAACGCTGGATCGAAAAAGGCAAATCAAAGGGAAGATAATAATGAAAAACGCTATCTCCAAAAGTGGCTTTGACGCGCTCTGAACCTGTGGGCGTAAAAGTCGTAAAAGTAATGGATAAATGCGGATAATCTTGTTGCAATTGACGAACCAGCGGTGTCGCAGCAATCACTTCCCCTACGGAGGCTGCGTGGATAAAGATCCCTTGTGGTGGTGGGCAAGACGCATTGCCATAAAAACCATAACGTTCAGCCAAACGCTGACGATAACGTGGGGATTTAACACTGAGCAAGCCAATAAAACACAATATCAACGGCTGGCAAATTAAAAGCAAGCTGGTATAAAAAAAACGCCACATAAATGAAATTCGGTTATACTTAAAAAAATTTCGGCTAGTATAGCAAAAAAAGGATTGAAAATATGCCTACAATTAGCGTTGCAATGATTGTAAAAAATGAAGCACAAGACCTCGCCAATTGCTTAGACACCGTAAAAGATTGGGTGGATGAAATTATCATTCTAGACTCTGGTAGCACAGATAACACTAAAGAAATTGCGCTCAGTTATGGGGCGAAATTCTATGAAAATAGAGACTGGCAAGGGTTTGGTAAACAACGCCAATTAGCCCAACAATATGTAACCAGTGATTATGTACTCTGGTTAGATGCAGACGAACGCGTTACCCCCAAGCTACAACAGGCTATCTTAAGTGCGGTTAAAAATGATCGAGAAAATACCGTTTATGAAATTCCACGAGTGAGTGAAGTATTTGGGCGTGAAATTCGCCATTCAGGCTGGTATCCCGATTATGTAGTTCGCCTCTATCGCACAAACTATGCGCAATATAATGATTCACTTGTACATGAAAAAGTGGAATTTCCAGCTGGCACAAAAGTAGAAAAATTGACAGGTGATTTAGAGCATTTCACTTATAAAAGCATCCATCATTATCTAGTGAAATCCGCAGGTTATGCCAAAGCATGGGCAGACCAACGCCAAGCTAAAGGAAAAAAAGCCACACTTTGGCAAGGAATTTCGCACGCGCTTGGTTGTTTTGTGAAGATGTATTTGTTAAAAGCAGGTTTTTTAGATGGCAAACAAGGATTTTTATTAGCGGTGTTATCAGCGCATTCAACCTTTGTAAAATACGCCGATTTATGGGAGCGCGATCAGCATAAACACTAGCGAGTTTTGCAAGGACAATCATTTAAATGATCGTCCACCAGCCCCATAGATTGCATAAACGCATAGCACGTGGTTTCGCCAACAAAGACGAAACCACGTTTTTTTAAGGCTTTAGAAAGTGCTTTAGATATTTCTGTTTTAGCTGGTACAGTTCGCAAATCAGGCACATCATTCACAATCGGTTTATAATTTACAAATGACCAAATAAAATCACTGAAATTTTCACCGCACTTTTCCATCGCCAAATAAGCTTTCGCATTTTTAACAATGGCTTCTAACTTGGCTCGATGGCGAATTAATCCCGTATTTTTCATACAATCATCAATATCAAGTGCGGTTATTTTTGCGATTTTTTGGGGATCAAATTGATGAAAAGCCTCACGGTAAGATTCACGTTTTTTCAAAACCGTAATCCACGAAAGTCCCGCTTGCTGCCCTTCCAAACAAATTTTTTCAAATAGCTTTTGGCTGTCGAATTCTGGCTTTCCCCATTCTTTGTCATGATAATCAATATAAATAGGTTGTTCACCCACCCAAGGGCATCGAGTAGTCATAACATCGCCTTTTTAAGCTGTTCATAAACCGCGACAAAATCTGGCATTATGCCTCGCCACAAATAGAAAGAATGTGCTGCTTGCGCGACTAACATTCCAAAGCCATCGCTAACATTGGTTAAACCTAAACTTTTGCATAATGCAATAAATGGCGTGTCTGTGCCTTTCGCATATTGCATATCGTAAAAAGCTGAGCCTAATTTTAAAATTTCAGCATCAACTGGAGCCGTTCCACCACTTAATCCAGCGGAAGTTGCATTAATCACTACATCATAAGTTTGTAGTGGAATCGAATCCATTGAGGCGGCTTGAATATTGCCGTAAGGCTGAAATCTTTCAGCTAATTCTTTGGCTTTCGAAAAAGTGCGGTTGGCAAGCACAATATTTTGTTGAGCTTGTAAAAGTGGCAATAATACGCCTTTTGTTGCTCCGCCAGCCCCCAAGATTAATACGCACTGATTTGGACGAAGCCAATTCAAACGCTCCAAATCCGTCACTAAACCAATCCCATCGGTGTTATCCGCATAAAGTTTTCCATCATCGAGTTTTTTTAGCGTATTACAGGCTTCCGCCAGTTTTGCTCGTTGGCTATATTCGTCTGCCAGTAGATAAGCTCGTTCTTTAAAAGGCGAAGTAATATTGCAACCTTTCGCGCCCTCCTCAAAAAATGCCAAAAGCTGTTGTTCAAAAGCATCAAGATCGCCTAATTTTGCAATGTATTCTATGGTTTGATGGGTTTGCGTTGCTAACTTATTTTGAATTAATGGCGATTTACTTTGCACAATCGGATTGCCCCACACAGCATAAAGATCCATAAATTATCCCTGTCTAAAAAGTTGATTTGTACGCAAGTCTCGAATTTCCGATGGATTATGCGCCCTGCCTACCATTTCATCCAATACTGGAAAATCTGCACCGAATTGTGACCGCACTTCATCGGCGGTACGGCAAGGTGGCTCTCCTGTCAGATTTGCGCTAGTCGAAGTTAATGCAAAATCCGTGATTTCACATAAGGCTTTCACAGATGGGTGATCGCACAAACGTACTGCAATGCTATCAAATTTTCCTGTGAGAAAATGCGGGGTGGTGGATTTAGCTGGCACAATCCAAGTCGTTGGACGTTCATATTTACCTTGTAGATGAGAAAGCTGTTCATCGTTAATCTGCTCAAAATCGACAAAAGGACGGAAAAAATCCAAGCTAGGAGCGACTAAAATCAGCCCTTTTTCCACTGGACGTTGCTTTAAATCAAGTAATTTTTTTACCGCACTTTCACTTTGCGGATTACAGCCCAAACCAAATACAGCTTCAGTGGGATAAGCGACCACTTGATTTTGTCGAAGGGCATCGGCGATTTGTTCTCTATTCATTTCATTTTTTTACTTTTATTGCTCAAAAATATGACGGCAAGTTTTATTTGCACACTGGAAAATTTGTTTTTCCCCATTTTCGCTTTTTAACAAAGAAAGAGGAAAATGGCACGTTGGACAAGGCAGGGTATAAGGCTTGGCAGGCAAAGAAAATTTACATTTAGGGAAATTATCACAGCCGTAAAAAATCTTTCCTTGGCGACCTCGACGAGGAATCAAATGTCCCGTTTTACATTCAGGACAAGCAATTTTTTCCTCAGATTCAGATTCTTCCCGCACCACAAAATCACATTCAGGATAATGGCTACAACCAATAAACATCCCAAAACTACCTTGTTTCAACTGCAATAAATTACCGCACTTCGGGCAAATTTCATCAAGTGTTTTTAATACTTTATGCTCCGATCGTTGCAAAGGACGCAAATAATCACATTCAGGATAAGCAGAGCAACCTAAAAACAGCCCTTTTTTGCCTTGTTTAATTTGCAACGGCGCACCACATTGAGGGCAATATTCCTGTTGTTTGCTATGATGAAAAAGGCTTTGATTCATAATCTATCCTTATGCTTGAAGCATTTCTTCCAATTCTTCCTGTGCGATCATCCATTCCGTTTCTACATCATCTAATGCTTTCTTCACATCCACTTGTTGAGCCAAAAGTGCGGTCAATTTTTCTTTATTTTCCGCATTATATAATTCAGCATCAGCCAGTTGATTTTCTATGTTCGCAAGCTCAGAAGAAAATTTATTCATTTTTTCTTCTAATTGCGTAATTTTTTTACGTAATGGCGCAGTTTGTTGGCGTAACTCTGCTTCACGGCGTTTTTGTTCCTTACGATTTTGAACCGAATTTTCATTATCGCCCACTTTTTCCGAAACTTTATTTTCAGATGTGCTATTTTGTTCATTCAGCCATTTTTGATAGTCTTCTAAATCGCCTTTAAATTCTTCCACTTTTTTATCGTGAACTAAATAAAATTCTTCCACGGTATTGCGTAACAAATGACGATCGTGCGACACCACCACCAAAGAACCTTCGTAATCCACCAACGCTTCCGTTAATGCTTGACGCATATCTAAATCCAAATGGTTAGTCGGTTCATCAAGTAGTAACAAATTCGGGCGTTGCCAAACAATCAAAGCCAACACCAAACGAGCTTTTTCTCCTCCAGAAAAAGATTTCACTGCTTGATTTACTTTATCGCCGTGGAACGCAAAACTGCCTAAATAATCCCGAACTTGTTGCTCCGTTTGTTCTGGTGCGAGTTTTTGCATATGCCACAGAGCAGATTCGTCTGCGCGTAAAGTATCTAATTGATGCTGGGCAAAATAACCAAGTTGAACACCTTTTGCCAACTGAACTGTGCCTGAAAGTGCGGTCAGTTCTCCAGCTAAAAGTTTAATCAAGGTTGATTTTCCTGCACCATTTTTCCCGAGCAAACCAATGCGCGAACCTGGTACTAAATTCAGTTTAATTTTACTTAAAATTTCTACCGCACTTTCGCCGCTGCCATAACCTGCACTCGCCTGTTCAATCATCACTAAAGGATTCGGCAAGGATTGCGGTGGACGAAATTCAAAAGTAAAAGGATTATCCACATAAGCAGGCGCAATCAGTTCCATTCTTTCTAATGCTTTCATACGGCTTTGCGCTTGTTTGGCTTTGGTCGCTTTGGCTTTAAAGCGATCAATATATTTTTGTAAATGGGAAATCTTTTGTTGTTGCTGACGATACATCGCCGTTTGTTGTGCTAATTTAGTGGCTCGTTGCACTTCAAAGGAAGAATAATCGCCCGTGTATTCGTTGAGCTTCTGATTTTCGATATGAAGGATTTTCGTCACAATTGGATCGAGAAAATCACGGTCGTGAGAAATTAATACCAAAGTACCTTGATATTGCACTAACCAACGTTCCAACCAAATAACCGCATCCAAATCCAAATGGTTGGTCGGCTCATCCAGTAACAATAAATCCGATGGACAAAGCAATGCCTGTGCCAAATTCAAACGCATCCGCCAACCGCCCGAAAAGGCTTTCACTGGCTGTATTGTTTCTTCTTGGCTAAATCCTAAACCATGCAATAAAGAAGCGGCACGCGATTGAATTGTCCACGCATCCAACATTTCTAATTGCTCATGAATACGTGCAATAGCGTTACCGTCATTGCGTTCATTTGCACGTTCAAGCTCTTGTTGCAAACGGCAATATTCACGATCCCCTTGAATCACATAATCAATCGCAGAAATATCCAATGCAGGCGTTTCTTGATTCACCCAAGACACCCGCCAATTTGCTGGATAATTTACCTCACCGCCCTCTGGCATTAATTCTTTTTTTAATAAGGCAAAAAGCGAAGATTTTCCACAACCATTCTTCCCCACCAAACCGACTTTTTGCTTGGGGTTAATCGTAGCAGACGCATTTTCGAGAAGTTCCGTTTGCCCTCGTTTTAAAGATAAGTTACTAAATATAATCATTTTTCTACATAGGTCTTAATTTGAGGCTATTTTGCAATATTATTTACAATATACAAAATTTGTTTTTATTTATGCTTGAATTAATTGAGGGGATTGTATTGGAATACGTGTTATCCGTATTGTGCATAATGAAAAAGTGCGGTAAAAATTTACCGCACTTTTGATTTTAGACAGGTTTAAAACTCAAACTGCACTGACATCTTATAATTTCTACCTGGTGCGTAGAAACGATTAATGCCTAGTCCTGTTGTTTGTTCTATAACATTACTTGTACCAAATGAACGAATTGAACGTGCAGAATCCCAAGTAATATATTTACGGTTTGTAAGATTATATACGCCAGCTCTTATGGTTAAGTTTTTAATTGGTTGCACATATCCAATTAAATCTAGAATAGTATAAGATTTACTGCGCCATTTTATGCTAGTGTCGATTTGTTTTTTATCTTCCGCATAAATATCATAAGTATCTTCTGGATTTTTACTTGCTACGTGGGTGGTGTAGAAATTAAATCCAAATTTTTGGCTTGGGTGGTCATAGCCTAAGCCATACACCATCGTTTTAGGTTGAATCGCATTCATAGGAATATTGCCATCCATTCTTCCTTTTTGATAGGTATATTTATAGCTTAGGTTAAATCCATCCATAAATTTTGCCATTTTACCAAGGAATACTTTTGAATTAATTTCTATTCCTTTTACTACCGCACTATCTCTATTAATATTTTGACGAAGAGAAAATGATATTTCACCTTCGTCACCAGGTTTCCCTACTTTAAACTTTTTTTCTCCTTTATATACTAAGTCAATAAAGTCTCTATAGTTAGTCTTAAACAAACTTGTGGAAATAAATCCCCAATCATCATTATGTAATGTGAAAGCAATTTCTTTTGTTTTTGCTATCTCTGGTTTTAGATTAGTATTTGGCAAAATAGTGAAATCAGGGTGTTTAAAGGTGAAATACATTTCATCTGAAGTTGGTGCTCTAAAACCTTTTGAATATTTTAGTTGTAAACGAAGAAAACTCGTTGGATCAATCGTTGAAGCAAAACTGTAAGAATGTGCTTTATATTTTTTGTTTTGTTTAGCGATATAGTCGATATTTTGTTGTACGTTTTCCTTAACTTTCTTATCATCTGGATTATCTGGTAATGGAATAAACAATCCTTTCACAATATCATCAGGTAATTTCGGTGTAACGCCGTGTTTATATTTTGGTTGATAATGGATATTGTCATAACGATATCCTAAATCAAATGATAAATAATCAGTTATAACAACATTATCAAAGAGATAGACTGATTTTCCTTTTGTTTTAATGGGTAATAAGTAAGAAAATTCAGGATCTACAGTAGGGCAAAGGTTAGCCTTCTTCTGAAAAGTCGTTGCACAAGTTTCTACAGTATTGCCGATTGTCCCTAATGTTCTTGGCGCCCACCATTGCACATCAGTGGCATCATAGCCAGCACGATTAACCATTCGCTTCATCGTTGTATTATATGAGCTACCATATTGTAGATTATGTTCAACACGCCAAGTTTTGAAGTCTTTGGTTAAATCTAAATTTAATTGTTGGGTGTTGGTGTCTAAATCTCGCTCTTGCCAGTGGCGTTCTAAATAACCAGGTGAATAAGGAAGAATAGATTGTATTTTCCTATCATTGTTCTCATTCTTTATTCTAGCGAATGTTTTGCCATTTAAGTCTTCTTTTTTAAGTTCAAATTCTTCCAATGTTCCAGACTTGCCATAATTAACTGTACTCTTAAGAGCTTTTATTTTACCATCACAATCAAATATTGAACAATCATACCAAGTTTCAGAGGTGCGCCCTTGGGTTAGTTTACCTTTTATTTCTTTCTCATCAGTATCAATAAATGTATCGAAGTCATAGGTTTTACCATTAGCTGTGTTGTTTAGTTCTTTAAATTTAAGTTCTGATCCATCTCGACGTGTTATTTTCCCCTTTGTTAATTTTAATCCCGTAGGATTGTCTGTGCCTGCACAATACGTTACACCTGCATCACAATAATCATCTGTGCGTGCACGAGTTTTAATACGTTGATCTGAATAAGTGATTTTTAATGTATCCCAAAATGGCGTTTGAGAGAAATTTTCATAGCTAAAGGAAATATTACGTCTCTTTGTTTTATCATTGGTGTGTCTAGAATCATCCTCGAGTAAATTAGGAAGAGTTTTTAGATATTTTAATGTATAGGATAAATCTTGCCCACGAGAACGATGTTCATATAAATCAGCAGCAAGGGTAAAACGATGATTTTCTGTAGGGTTAAAAGAGAATTTTAATAATGTACTGTCTTGTTCAATTTTGTATGGATCTGCTTTTTCTCTTTTTTTACCTTGAGTAAGGCTATCTGCATTTTTGTAATCATAGTTTTCAAGTTCGTGTCCATTTCTTCTTGTTGTAACCACTAAGGCATCAAACTTTTTATAACGTCCTGCAAGAGTCAGCGTATTGAATGATTGATTATTTTCTGTAGCGTATCCCTTTTTGTAGCTTACATAGTAATCCTTGTTAAGGAGATAATCTCTCGCATCTTTTGTTTTATAAATTACAGATCCACCTAAGGAACCACTACCACTTTTGATTGAATTTGCCCCTTTTGTAATATTTACTTCTTTTAAAGTTTCAATTTCTGCACCATTACGCGTATTATTGAAGTTACCATAACCCTCAAAAAGCTCTTTAAAGCCTTGAGAAGATAATGTTTCTGCTTGAGAGACACCATCAACCGTAATTGCGACGCGATTTTCATCTACACCACGAATGGCAAAACCGCTTTGCCCAAAACGCCCAGCTTCAACAACAGTAACGCCAGTCTCGTATTTAACGATGTCTTTAATATTGTTTGCTTGTTCTCTTTCCAGCGTTTTAGCCGTTTTTACCGTTTCAGCAATTTTTGGCGGTGTTTTCGAATCACTATTTTCGGTAGAACCAGATACATTTATTTGTTCTAGTTGTTCAGAAAGATTACTATCTTGGTTGGTTGGTTGGTTGGTTG
>ERZ1023456.49-NODE-49-length-32724-cov-249.430775_pt1 | contig 32724 bp, 35 predicted proteins | sample MGYA00380526_ERZ1023456 | MGnify/ENA primary metagenome ERZ1023456 (study PRJEB33173, sample SAMEA4830298) | metagenome | study: EMG produced TPA metagenomics assembly of the PRJEB25223 data set...
AACAGCCTTGATGACGTGCAATTCTGGGTGAAGGCTTTCGGTGTTGTTGAAAATGCAGGGGTGCTTGATGCGGGTACACTTGCGCAAAATATGCAAAGTGTTGAACAAAAAATAGAAGAGAATAAACAATCAACTTTGCGAGAAATCACCAATGCAAAAGCTGATATAAATCAGCAATTTTTGCAGGCACAAAAGAATTTATCTCAAATTGGCACATTAAAAAAAGTCTGGGAAGGTAGCGTGAGTACTGGGTCAATTACTATATCAGAGAGTTGCTATGGCAAAACGTTAATTTTTTATATTCAGACAGCAGATGATCAAAGTAATTACGGTGATTCCATTGAAATAGTCAGTTTTGAAGCGGGTGCAGAAGATGAAGGCGGAGGTCGTTTGACTAGTATTCGTGAAATAGTATCCAAATATAATTATCGCCAAGTAGTACCCAAAGAGTTCACTGTGTATATTGCTGGTGACGGTAAAACTATAACCATTGGCCAACTTGATGCACGTTCTATAAAACGTATTTATATTCGATAAAGGAGCGTTAAATGAAAGTCTATTTTTTAAAAGAAAATTTGAATAGTTATCAAATTTTCCCTATTCCGCAAAACTTAAATGATTTTGTGGAAATGGAAATAAACGAATCAGAGCTTGAGACTAAACAACTTATTTATTTTAAAGGCCAATATATTCTAGTTGATAGACAACCAACAGAATTACACAAATGGAACGGAAACAGCTGGATTGTCGATGAAAAAAAGAAAACAGAAATTAAGCTTGAACTAATTAAAAATCTAGTTGATAGCATTGATGATACAGCGGCTAACATTAGTGCAAGATGGACAAGGTTTGCCGAAGAGTATAAGGAGCGAGAAGCTGCAGCTCTGGCATTTAAAGAAGCGAATTTTACTGGCGAAGTAAGCATCTATATATCAAGTTTTGCAACTGTCGCAGGACTTGATAATAAATCAGCAACATTGCTAATTTTAAAACAGGCTGAAGGATTACGAACACTGCAAAAACAACTCGCGGTGCAGCGTATGCGTAAGTATGAGTTAAAGCGTGAAGAATTAAGTGATGAAGAGCTGAAACGCATTCATGACGATATTGTTTCAAAAATGCGACAACTAGCGGAGGCACAACAATGATAGGCGCTAAAATCTATCTCGCATTATACAAAGGTAAAAAAACGGGTAAAAACCCGAACGCACTTTTGGCACGTTTGAGTGACTGGCTCACTCGTAAATTGACAAAAGGCGTGTATTCGCATTGTGAAATTGCAGTAATGAAAGAAGTATTTGTCAGTGGGCATCACTATGAAACAGAAGTGATGTACGAGTGTTATTCGTCTTCAATTCGAGACGGTGGCGTGCGTTGTAAGCAAATTGATGTTTATGATAGAGAAAAATGGGATTTAATTCCGCTCGACGGTGTAACCGAAGCACAAATCAAAGCCTATTTTGACCGCACTTTGGGCTGTAAATATGACTGGTGGGGTGCGTTAGGTATCGTACTAGGCATCAAACAAAAACGGAGCAAATACTTTTGCTCAGAGTGGTGTTTCAACGTAATTAAAGGCGGCGACCAAGGATGGCGGTTTAGTCCGAATCAACTAGCGGCAATCTTTCAAAAATAGACAAACGGCGGGGGATTCCGCTGTTTTTATTTAATTAAAAAGAGATTCAACTTTTGATATATCGGCTTTATATGCTGATGTATATGTGCCTTTAACCTTTTTAGATTTGTAGGTCATTAAATATAATGGTATTATGAATGGTAATATATAATGATGTTGCTTTTGTAAATTTTGTTTTAAATCAAAATGTTATTTAATTAAGTCCGATCCAGCTAGTCGCACCATCTCTATTTTTCTCTATTCCCCAATTTTCAGATAGAAATAGATAAAATATAAGTAAAAACAATAGCTTATATAATTTAACACACTAAAACATACCTTCTTTTTTATATCAAAATCGCCTAAAAGGTAGTATTTTTATACCGATTGGGATCGATTTCGATCTGTTCTATACTCCATTGCACATATTTTTGCACACGTGCATTGCACACATTTTTATGGAATAAACAATGGCGACAATTATCAAGAATGGCAAGCGTTGGCGCGCACAAGTGCGCAAGTTTGGCGTGAGCAAATCAGCCACTTTTTTGACTCAAGCAGACGCAAAAAAATGGGCAGAAATGCTCGAAAAACAGCTCGAATCAGGAAAGTATAATGAAATCCCTGATATTACATTGGATGAACTGATTGATAAGTATCTAAAAGAAGTCACTGTAACCAAGCACGGGAAACGTGAAGAGCGCATAAGGCTACTGCGTCTTTCTCGAACTCCGCTTGCCGCAATATCTTTACAAGAAATAGGAAAAGCACACTTTCGTGAGTGGTAAAATCAACGATTAAAAGAAGTCTCTCCAGCAACAGTTTTGCGTGAACGTAGTTCGCTTTCTGCTCTAATGGCCAAAACGATTGAATGGGATTTTATAACAGAACCCCCCCTAAAATATCTTGAGAAACCACAAGCGCTAGCACCAAGAACTCGTCGATATAATGAACATGAAATTGAGCGTCTGATTTTTGTGTCAGGTTATGATGTCGAACATATTGAACCGCCAAAAAACTTACAAAATTGCACGGGGGCGGCATTTCTTTTTGCTATAGAGACAGCAATGAGAGCAGGGGAAATAGCAAGTTTAACTTGGAATAATATTAATTTTGAAAAGCACACCGCCTTTTTGCCAATTACTAAAAATGGACATTCACGCACGGTGCCTCTTTCGGTAAAAGCAATAGAGATTTTACAACATCTTACTTCGGTAAAAACAGAAAGTGATCCGCGAGTATTCCAAATGGAAGCACGCCAACTGGATCACAACTTCCGCAAGCTCAAAAAGATGGCAGGGCTTGAAAACGCCAATTTACATTTTCACGACACCTGCCGTGAAGCATTAACCCGATTGGCAGAAAAAGTGGATGTAATGGTATTAGCCAAAATATCGGGCCATAGAGATCTCAGTATTCTGCAAAATACTTATTACGCACCTGATATGGCAGAAATTGCTCAACGGCTATAAAACAAAGGCGGGGTTATCTGATCAATCCCCGCCTTTTTCAAATTCTCGCTTTTCGTTTTTTATGTTTCAAACAGAATGAATTTTGCTACGCCACTGCATAGCTCGCCAAATTCTTCCATTAATTTAATGAATTGTTTTTGTGGTGTAGAACCCTCAATCAAATTGCGATCTTCCGCCCATTGTTCAATGTTTTTGATAAGCTGTTGTAAGTCTGCCATTTTAATTTCCTCTTAAAGCATCGGGTAATAATCCATTTTTACAAATGGTTGATTGGTGCGAGAAATCTATTGCTCGGTTGATTTTAGGGCAAACCTTAACATCGGGGCGGATGGTAAAAGCTCCACCAATGCGTTAGGCAATGTGCATAATGAAGTGCGTCGTGATTTGATGATTAGCGATGCGAAACAGATTACGCAAACCATCACTCAACAAATCATTTTGCCGTATTTGCAAATTAATGTTGATCCGAATATTGCGCCACATCGTATCCCTTATTTTGAGTTTGACACAAAAGAATATGAAGACTTATCGGTATTTGCAGATGCCATCCCTAAACTTACGGGCATTGGCGTGCAGATTTCGGAAAGTTGGGTGCGGGATAAATTAGGGATTCCTGAACCGCAGGAAGGTTAGGCGAAAGAGATTTGAAACGCCGTGGGATTGATAAGCCTGATGATAGTTCTGAATTTTTGGTGGAAGTAGAACGCCCTGCGGATAAGCAAGGTAATCGTGAAAAGACGGTAGGGTTTAAATTGCCTGATGGCACGATACGTGTGACGGATAAAGGCTTTGATTACAATGTAGGGCGATTAAACTACAAGCCTAATTTGGATCTTTATCCTGAAAAACTGGCGCATGCGTTTGCGAAGGTTGAGATGAAAAGTGGGGAGTTTAAGCACGATTTTGAATTGTTGGCAAAGCGTATGGCGGAGATGAAACAAACGCTCAGCCTAGATGGAAAAAAACTCACTGCTGAGCAGATGTTACAGGTGCGAGATAGTCTTACCAAAAATTTTAAATTTGCGGCAGGTGTCTTGAGTGCGGAAAGTAAGGATTTATTGAAAAGCAAAACTGGCACAGTGTGGCTTTCTGATGATACTTTAATTAAACAGTTTAATAGCCGTGATGGGCAAGATTTTGGGATTGATGAGTATGAGGCGTTGCCAGATATCATCAATGCTCCCGAGCATTTACTACAAGTGAAAGATTTTGCAGATCGTTACACCTTTATTCGACAAGGGAAAATGCTTGTAGTGAAAATATTACCAAAAGAAATCTTTGTGCTGTCGTTTAGACGAATAAAAGACAAGGAGCTTAAAAAGCTATTAGAAAAGGATTACGCACTTAGGTAGGGCTCCCCACACCTACACACAGTCCCGAGTCTATTTCACCTCTTCGCTTGCGATCTGGGAGATTCATCGCTTTTCTAAGTGCGTACTAAAATATACCCCCTTAAATTTTAAAAATCAACGATTACTTCCTCAAATTTTTATGCGAGTAAAAGGGCGATCGATTCGTTTGATTGGGTTACATGTCAATTTACCTGAAGAAAATAAACAAGAACAAATGAGCCTCTGGTGATATAATCTCGCGGTTTTTTAGGAGTCGATACCATGGAACATAAATTAGAAGATATTATTGCAATTTTTAATCAATGTTTTGAAGAGGAATACAACACTCGCTTAGTCAAAGGTGGTGATGAGCCCATTTATTTACCCGCAAATGATGAAGTGCCTTATAACGCGATTTATTTTGCGCGAAGCTTTTACAGCAGTGCATTGCATGAAATTGCCCATTGGTTAGTGGCAGGCAAAGAACGCCGTAAACTAGAAGATTTTGGTTATTGGTATGAGCCAGATGGACGTTCAGAAGAACGCCAGCGTGATTTTGAAAAAGTTGAAGTTAAACCTCAAGCATTAGAGTGGATTTTGGCAACGGCGGCTGGTTTTCGTTATTTTGTCAGTGCGGATAATTTGAATGGCAATCCAGGCGATACACAGCCTTTTAAACAAGCTGTGTATGAGCAAGTGAAAACCTATGCGGAAAAAGGCTTACCAAAACGAGCGGAAACGTTACGCAAGGCGTTAGTGACATTTTATGGTACAGAAGATGAAATTGATTTGGCGAAGTTTGATGTCGCGCGTATTTAATAGCAGAAAGTGAGCAAAATGGCTCACTTTTTTCAGTCTTAATATCCCTAATTCCCCTCTAATCAAATAGTTCAATTTTTAATCATTTTACACCCAGTATACTGGGTGTTGTACTCTCTTTACAGAGAGTACAACAAAACATCTTGCTAAACAAAAAATGTTTGGTTGTTTCAATTATTGATTAATAAATGGACGATTTTATGAAATTCTCAAAAACACTTATTACTACTGCTATTCTTGGCTTTTCACTTGCTTCTTTTCATTATACTGCTTGGGCAGATACGCCTGCACAGCAATTCCAACAAGGTTTTGAAGCCACTACGAGGGGCGATTATCACACTGCCTTTAAACTTTGGCTGCCTTTGGCGGAGCAGGGATATGCAGGTGCTCAATTTAATTTGGGTAATTTGTATGCAAATGGACAAGGCGTCAAACAAGATGATTTTGAAGCAGTGAAATGGTATCGCAAAGCGGCGGAGCAGGGAAATGCAAATGCTCAATATGGCTTGGGCGTGATGTATGCCAATGGACGTGGCGTAAAACAAGATTATTTTGAAGCGGTGAAATGGTATCGCAAAGCGGCGGAGCAGGGATATGCAAAGGCTCAATTTAATTTGGGTAATTTGTATGCAAATGGACAAGGCGTCAAACAAGATGATTTTGAAGCAGTGAAATGGTATCGCAAAGCGGCGGAGCAGGGAAATGCAAAGGCTCAATTTAATTTGGGTAATTTGTATGCAAATGGACAAGGCGTCAAACAAGATGATTTTGAAGCAGTGAAATGGTATCGCAAAGCGGCAGAGCAGGGAGATACAAATGCTCAAGCTCTATTAGGATTCGCATATCTTTTAGGAAAAGGTGTTCAAGTCAATAAATCTTTAGCCAAAGAATGGCTTGGTAAGGCTTGTAATAATGGAAATCAAATAGGATGTGAATATTACGGTAAGTTAAATAGAGGGGAACGCTAATGCCAATCTTACAATGCGAATTTTGGAATGTGGGGCAGGGCTTATTTTCAAGTGGGCGTATTCAAATGGGAGACGCCCCATCCTTTCATTGGGTTTATGATTGTGGCACGAATTCAAGTCAGAAACTTATCCAAAATGCCGTGCAAAAATATAACCAGCAAGAAAATAATGCTGATATTGATTTATTAGTGCTTTCGCATTTTGATAAAGATCATATTAGTGGTGTAAAAGAACTACTCAAAAATAAGCGAAAAATAAAACGCTGGGTTGTGCCTTATTATCCCTTATGGCAACGCTTAGTCATTGCTTCTCTTTTAGATATTCAGCCAGATGATGAAGAATGGGCATTTTATCAGAACCCTATTCAATATTTCAAAACTGATTTTGCTAAAGAATTAAAAGAAACCCAATTTCTCTTATTACCTGCAAAAGAAAATGAGAGTGAAATTTCGATAAGTCTTGATCCAAGTAATTTTGATGATGTACTTTCTTTTGAAACTACTAAAAAATTATCAGATGAATTTGCTAACTTAGAACAAAATGTACATTGGCTCAATCCTGATAAAGCCCTTTTATTAAGAAAAGGCGAAGAACAGTTTGAATTTGTTTTATATAACGTGCCATTTCATTTGCTTGCAAAAGTGCCAACAAATTTGACTGCTTTTCAAAAGCAGGTTAAACAAATTATTCAATCTCATCAGTCTAATTCCACAGATCCAACGCCAGCTTTAAAAACACTCTACACTCTCGCATTTGGAAATGGAAGTAAAAACAAAAATATCATTTCTCAATATTTATATATTCGAAATATAAAACTCCCTTCTTTTTGGGGAATGGGAAATAATCATATTTTTGATGTTTCGACAGACAATGAAAATGAAATAGCGGTTATTCCAAAGGATAAAACAAAAAATGCCATTTTATACACCGGCGATGCGTTTTTAAATGATTTGCCATTATTAACCGATTTAACGCAATCATTAGGTGCGGAGAGAATGGCGAGAATTTATTGCTTGCAAGTTCCTCATCACGGTTCAAAGTATAATTGGCAGCAAGGATTAGCGAAGATATTGTCGCCTTGTATTAGTGTATTTTCAGCCGATAGCCAACGAAGAAAAGGGCATCCACACGGAGAAGTACTTAAAGATTTTGCAATTTATACGCCAATTTTAGTGAATAAAACTAAAAGATTATCCATTCATTCAATTTAATAGGAAAACAAAATGAAACTCACAAAAACACTTATTACCACCGCACTTTTAGGTGCTTCCGTATTTTCTTTTCAATCAACTGTTTATGCAATGGAAGAGGAGCAATTTGATAAGATTGTTCATTTATTTGAACAGAAAGATTTTAATTCCGCATTAGCAATCATTCGTCCTTTAGCAGAGCAGGGAGATGGGGTTGCACAAGCAATGTTAGCAGCGTTATATAAAAATGGCGATGGCGTAAAGCAAGATTATTTTGAGGCGGTAAAATGGTATAAAAAATCTGTTGAGCAAGGTGTTGTTATTGCTGAATATGATTTAGCAGGAATGTATATTAACGGCTTGGGCGTAAAACAAAATTACCAAGAAGGCTTTAAATTATTGAAGGAAGCTGCGGAACAAGATTATGTTGATGCCCAATTTAAAGTGGGAGTGATGTATAAAGAAGGGGTTGGCGTAAAACAGAATAATACGGAAGCTGTGAAATGGTTGAAAAAAGCGGCAAATCAAAATGATACTGAATCCCAAATGATATTGGGTGATATGTATTATGATGGCGATGGAGTAAAAGAAAATAAAACTGAAGCCATAAAATGGTACCAAAAAGCAGCAGAAAATAATAATTCTCGAGCGCAGGCAATAGTTGGTCTTGCTTATATGGGCGGAATAGGAGTAAAACAAAATTTTGCCACTGCAAAGAAATGGTTTGGTAAGGCTTGTGATAATAAAGAGCAAAAAGGCTGTGAGATGTATAAACAATTAAATCAAGGAACAAAATAATGAAGAAAAAATTAACCTTAGCTGCTTTATTATTAGCAGTAATTGGTGGCGGAGCTGTGTATTTTACCCAATATTACCCAGAACAGGCAGAAATTCGGAAGTTAGAACGTTTATTAGAGCGTAAACAGCATTATAGAGATCAAAAAGCGAGTAGTGAATTAAGACAATTCCCTGCTGAGCGTTTGCGTGTGTTAGCAGAAAAAGGTTATCCAGCTGCACAATTTCAATTAGCTGAAGTATATGAACGTAATAACCAAAAAGAATTTGCGAAAAAATGGTATGAGAAAGCAGCAGCTCAGAATTATGCTGAGGCTTATTATCAATTATCTAATTTAGATAAGCAAAGAGAAGATGAATACCTTGAAAAAGCTGTTCAATTAGGGAATTATAATGCGAAAAATTCCCAGGCATTCCGCTTGGTTGCTAAAGGAGATAATTTAAGTGCAATAATGTTATTGACCCAAAACGCTGAAGCAGGATTTCCATCGTCTCAAGCAAATTTGGGAAGTGCTTATTTTTATGGTGATGGTGTGCAACAAGATTGGCAGAAAGCATTTTATTGGTATAGTGAGGCTTACAAAAATATAAAAATAAATAACACATCGGATTTGCTATTTACAGTATTTGGAGGTGGAGGGCTTGAGATTTACCAAAATTTAGCTACGCTTTATTTATTAGGTTTGGGTACGCCAAAGAATGAAAAAACGGTTGAAGAATTGTTGGATAGATGTAAAGAACATTCGAGTTGCAAAAATACAAAAATTACGGATATTACCGATTTAAAATTGAATATTCTTAGTCGTGATGATTTGCCAAAACAGCCCGATCTTCAAGAAAAAATCGAAGCGATTAAAGAAGAATTGGTGTTAAGTAAAGATCCGAAAGTGCTAATCAAGCTAGGCGAGTTGGAAAAAGATAAATCCAAAGCCAAAAAATACTTTGGCGATGCTTGCGATTTACGTAGCCAAGAAGGGTGTGATAAATATCGTGAGCTCAATCAAAAACAAGACACCAATAAATAGTGGGTAAATCACAAATAAAGCGTCTGAGATTCTTAATTTCCTTTTCGCTGTCAATTTTCCCTAAAATCGGCTAGAATACGCCGATTTTATTTTCGGTGACTTACAAATGATGAAAGATTCCATTATTGCAAAATTAGAAAGTTTAAAAGAACGTTATGAAGAATTAGAAGCATTGCTAGGCGATGCGTCGGTGATTTCGGATCAGGATAAATTCCGTGCGTATTCTAAAGAATATTCGCAACTTGAAGAAGTAGTGAAATGTTTTAATCGTTGGACGCAATTAAATCAAAATATTGAAGAAGCTGAAATATTGCTCGACGATCCTGAAATGAAAGAAATGGCGCAAATGGAAGTCGAAGAATCCAAAGCGGAAATTGAAGAAGTGGAACAACAACTTCAAATTCTTTTACTGCCGAAAGATCCTAATGATGAATATAACTGCTATTTAGAAATCCGTGCGGGAACAGGCGGTGATGAAGCGGGTATTTTTGCCGGTGATTTATTCCGTATGTATAGCCGTTATGCTGAAAGTAAACGCTGGCGTGTAGAAATGCTAAGTGCTAACGAAAGTGAGCAAGGCGGTTATAAAGAGGTGATTGTTAAAGTCACTGGCGAAGGTGTGTATGGTCAGTTGAAGTTTGAGTCTGGTGGTCATCGTGTGCAACGTGTACCAAAGACTGAATCACAAGGGCGTATCCACACGTCTGCTTGTACCGTTGCGGTAATGCCAGAATTGCCTGAATCTGAAATGCCAGAAATTAATCCAGCAGATTTACGTATTGATACTTATCGCTCATCAGGTGCAGGTGGTCAGCACGTAAATACAACGGATTCTGCGGTGCGTATTACACATATTCCAACAGGCATTGTTGTGGAATGTCAGGATGAGCGTTCACAGCACAAAAATAAAGCGAAAGCAATGTCGGTATTAGCGTCACGTATTGTTCAAGCAGAGCAAGAACGCCAAGCTGCAGAACAAACAGATATGCGTCGTAACTTATTAGGTTCGGGCGATCGTTCTGATAAAATTCGTACATATAATTATCCGCAAGGTCGAGTGACTGATCATCGTATTAATCTCACTATTTACCGTTTAGATGAAGTAATAAATGGTAAAATTGATGAATTGATTCAGCCGATTATTACCGAATATCAAGCGGATCAATTGGCGGCATTGTCTGAACAGAATTAATGAATGATAGGGGGAGTCTGGTCTCAGATGCCCCCTTTAACTTTAAAGGAAAATAAAATGATTATTGAAAATCAAAAAGATGCTGAATTTTCTTCTGCTTTCCAGCCATCTCAACCCACTCAAGCCAGCCGTTTTAAACGCTGGCTTGCGAGTATGATTAATGGGCTTGTACTTTGGGTGATGGTTGGTCTCGGTTTTGCATTGGGGGATTTTGCCGGTGTAGTGGGGACGATTGTATATGCTGGTTTTCAGTTATATTTCATGAAAACTTATGGTCAAACAATGGCAAAACGCTGGTTAGGCTTGCGCGTATTTAATTATCATACCAATCAGCCTGTTGAATTTGGTAAATACATCGGTCGTGAGATTATTGATATTTTGTTAGCATGGACAAGTTTCTTATTGATTATTAGCGGTATTGTTGCACTGGTGCGAGATGACCGCCGTTCTTTAACTGATTTAGTGGCTGGCACGATTGTGTTAAAAGACGAAAAGTAATGAATTATAAAGAATGGCTGGCACAAGCGGAGTCGGATTTGGCACAAAAAAATCCCTCTGAAAATAGTAAAATTGATGCGCTTGTGCTTCTTCAATATGCTACTGGTAAACCGCGTACGCAAATCCTTGCTTTTGATGATACCGAGATTGATGAAAAAGTGCGGTTAAAATTGACCGCACTTTTAGATCGTCGTTTAAAAGGCGAACCTATCGCTTATATTCTTGGCGAAAAAGAATTTTGGTCATTGCCATTAAATGTCTCAAAAGGTACATTGATTCCACGACCAGATACAGAAGTATTGGTGGAAAAGGCATTACAAATTTCTTTGGAAAAACTGGAACAAAATCCACCGCACTTTCGTATTCTTGATCTTGGAACAGGCACAGGCGCTATTGCGTTGGCATTAGCATCGGAGCTTTTCTCTATTTGTCAAAAACGACAAATTTCATTAGAAATAATTGGTGTGGATCTTATGCCCGATGTTGTAGCATTAGCTCAATCTAATGCAGAAAGAAATCAGCTAAATGTCCAATTTTTGCAGAGCCGTTGGTTTGATAATATAACAGGGAAGTTTGATCTTATCGTCAGCAATCCGCCTTATATTGATGTGCAAGATGAACATTTGCATCAAGGCGATGTGCGTTTTGAACCTCTTTCTGCATTAGTGGCGAATGATGCGGGTTATGCTGATTTACGTTATATTATTGAATCAGCACCGAATTATTTGAATTTTAATGGCACATTATTGCTTGAACACGGATGGCAACAAGGCGAAAAAGTGCGGTCAATTTTCCAAGAAAATCATTGGGAAATGGTTGAAACCGTGCGTGATTATGGCGACAATGAGCGCGTCACTTTAGGTTTTTGGAAGAAGTAATGAAATATTATCAACGTGCGTTATACGATCAATTTGTGCATTTTTATCTTGTTATCTCAGATGATGGCAGCTCAGAAGCACAACTTCGGGGAACAATTGGTGGGCTTGTACGTAAAGCGCGTAAAGAAATTTCGCCAGATTGGTCGAAAGAAGAACAGATTCATCATTTGCTACAACTATTTTACGGCGATTGGGGCTTTTGTTGCGATCCAGAAGATTATTTTTATGCTCGCAATTTATATTTGCCTTATGTGTTTCAAAATCGTCAAGGTATGCCAGTGACTCTTGGGGCGATAGTGCTTTATTTAGCTGACGTATTAGATTTACCAATTTACCCAGTAAATTTCCCAACACAGTTAATTTTACGTGCTGAAATTAGAGATGAAGTGGCTTTTATTGATCCTTGGGATGGCACTTATATATCGCAAGAAAAATTGCAGCAACTTTATGAAGGTGCATTTGGATTTGGGGCGAAAATTCAACCCGAAGAACTTGATAGAGCTGATCTTTCTTTACTTTATTCTCGCTTTGAGCAACTGGCGAAAAATGCGCTTATTCGTGAAGAGCATAACGATATGGCATACCACTATATTAAGAATTTAATGATTACTGATGCTGAAAATCCTTATCATATTCGTGACCGTGGCTTAGTTTTAGCTCAAATGGGGGCTTATCCTTCAGCATTGAAAGATTTAGAATTTTTTGTGGAACATTGTCCAAAAGATCCAACGGCGGCGTTTATCCGCACGCAACTTTTAGAACTTAAAGGCGAGATTAATAAAGATACTTTTCCCCTCCATTGATTTAAGGAAAATTTATGCAAAATAAAATTGTAAAAATTGGCAATATTGATGTTGCAAACGACAAACCTTTCGTGCTTTTTGGCGGAATGAACGTGTTGGAAAGCCGTGATATGGCAATGCAAGTGTGCGAAGCTTATGTGAAAGTGATAGAAAAATTGGGCGTGCCTTATGTGTTCAAGGCTTCTTTTGACAAAGCGAATCGCTCGTCTATTCATTCTTACCGTGGCCCAGGAATGGAAGAAGGCTTAAAAATTTTCCAAGAATTGAAAGAGACCTTTGGTGTAAAAATTATTACTGATGTACACGAAATCTATCAATGTCAGCCTGTTGCTGATGTTGTAGATATTATTCAACTTCCCGCCTTTTTGGCGCGTCAAACAGATCTCGTTGAAGCGATGGCAAAAACAGGCGCAGTGATTAATGTGAAAAAACCACAATTTTTAAGCCCAGGTCAAATGGGCAATATCGTGGAAAAAATCGAAGAATGCGGTAACGATAAAATCATTCTTTGTGATCGTGGAACAAATTTTGGTTACGATAATTTAATTGTGGATATGCTTGGCTTTAGTGTAATGAAAAAAGCCTCTAAGGGTAGCCCTGTTATTTTTGATGTAACCCATTCACTTCAATGCCGTGATCCATTTGGGGCAGCATCGAGTGGTCGTCGCGCGCAAGTAACCGAATTAGCGCGTTCAGGTTTAGCAGTAGGCATTGCAGGTTTATTCTTAGAAGCACATCCAAATCCAAATCAAGCAAAATGTGATGGCCCTTCTGCATTGCCACTTTCTGCGCTTGAAGGCTTTGTTTCCCAAATGAAAGCCATCGATGATTTAGTAAAATCTTTTCCAGAATTGGATACCTCAATTTAAATTTCATCAAAAGTGCGGTTAATTTTGACCGCACTTTGTATATAAAAAAGGAGCAATTAATGAAAATCGTATTTTTAGATAGCACGGCTATTCCTAAACATATTTCAATTCCTCGCCCAAGTTTTGAACATACTTGGACTGAATATGATCATACGTCTTCTGCCGAAACCATTGAACGCGCAAAGGATGCAGATATTGTGATTACGAGCAAAGTGATTTTTGATCGTGAAACTTTGCAACAACTGCCAAAATTAAAGCTGATTGCCATTGCTGCAACCGGTACAAATAATGTTGATCTTGTGGCTGCAGAAGAAATGGGTATCGCCGTGCGTAATGTGACAGGTTATTCCAGTACAACCGTGCCAGAACACGTAATCGGTCTGATTTTTTCTTTAAAACACAGTTTGGCAGGTTGGTTACGCGATCAAACGGAAGCAAAATGGGCGGAAAGTAAACAATTTTGTTATTTTGATTATCCAATTACAGATGTGCGCGGTTCAACGTTGGGCGTATTTGGTAAAGGTTGTCTAGGAACAGAAGTGGGGCGTTTGGCTAATGCCGTGGGAATGAAAGTGCTTTATGCAGAACATAAAGATGCCACTGTTTGCCGTGAAGGTTATACGTCCTTTGATGAAGTATTAAAACAAGCGGATATTGTGACGTTGCATTGCCCATTAACGGAAACAACAAAGGATTTAATTAATGCAGAAACCTTATCCAAAATGAAAAAAGGTGCATTTTTGATTAATACAGGGCGTGGGCCTTTGATTGATGAACTCGCCTTAGTTGATGCGTTAAAAACGGGGCATTTAGGCGGAGCGGCTTTGGATGTAATGGTAAAAGAGCCACCAGAAAAAGATAATCCGTTAATTTTAGCTGCAAAAACGATGCCTAATTTAATTATCACCCCGCATATTGCTTGGGCGAGCGATAGTGCAGTGACAACATTAGTTGGTAAAGTAATGCAAAACATCGAAGAATTTGTACAACAATTACATCAAAAATAATGAATTTTCCTATTTCTCTTTATATCGCCTTGCGTTATTGGCGTGCGAAAAGTGCGGATCGTTTTGGGCGATTAGTGACTAATCTTGCAAGCCTGGGGATTGTGCTAGGTGTGATGGCATTGATCATCGTGCTTTCGGTGATGAATGGATTAGAAGGTTACCAAAAACAACAGGTGCTATCTTCTATTCCTCATGCGATTGTGAGCGAAGAGCAGCCTATTTCTACAGAAAAAACGCTAGAAAATTTACCGCACTTTGTCCAAAAAGCCGTGCCGATCAATACAACAAATGTGATTTATCAAACGGCAAAAGGCGTAAGTGCAGGACAAATTATAGGTATTCAATCATTTTCTGATGATCCTTTGGTTGAATCTTTTGATCAGACAAAATTTAATGAAATTTTGCCTAGCGGTGAATTTAAACTGGTCATTGGCGATCAACTGGCACAAAAACTGGGCGTGAATATTGGGGATAAAATCCGTTTGATGATTACGGAAAATAGCCAATATACACCATTCGGTCGGGTGCCAATGCAGCGTTTATTTACTGTTAGCGATATTTATTATGGTTATGGCGAAGCATCTGGTTACGAAGCCTTTGCTAATATTACAGATATTGGTCGCTTAATGCGTATTCAACCTCAGCAAGCGCAGGGCTATCGTTTATTTCTGAATGATCCGTTCCAAATTACAGAACTCCCACAACATTTCCCGACACAAAAAATCACAGATTGGCGTGTGCAAAAAGGCGAGTTTTTCCAAGCAGTGAGAATGGAAAAAAATATGATGGGTTTGCTGATTAGTTTGATTATTGTCGTGGCGATTTCCAATATTGTCACCTCTTTAAGTTTGATGGTGGTGGATAAACAAGGGGAAATTGCGATTTTGCAAACTCAAGGCTTAACAAAATCCCAAGTGCGTTCAGTGTTCATTTATCAAGGATTACTGGTGGGATTTGTTGGCACATTACTCGGTGCTATTTTAGGTGTTTTAGCTACGTTGAATTTAACGGACATTGTAAGTGCGGTAAATCCACAAGGTGTTTTTTTACCGACAGAATTATCCTTTGTTCAAATGATTTTTGTCATTGGATTTTCGCTGTTACTTTCCTTGCTTTCAACCCTTTATCCTGCTTATCGAGCTGCGAAAGTAGAACCTGCAGCAGCTTTGAGATACGAATAAGTTTTTAATGGTAAATAAATGGTGGATGAACAATCACTTTTAGCTTTTGATACACAACATATTTGGCATCCTTATTCTTCAGTTTCTTCTGATATGCCGCGTTATGCGGTGGAACGTGCTGATGGCGTGATGATAACTTTAAAAGATGGTCGTCGTTTGATTGATGGTATGTCCTCTTGGTGGGCGGCGTTGCACGGTTATAATCATCCTCGTTTAAATGCGGCGGCACAGAATCAATTAGCAAAAATGAGCCATATTATGTTTGGCGGATTTACCCATGACCCAGCGGTGGAATTAGCTCAATTATTGGTACAAATTTTGCCCAATGGATTAGATAAGATCTTTTTTGCTGATAGTGGTTCTGTTGCAGTGGAAGTAGCGATGAAAATGGCTATTCAATATCAGCACGCTAAAGGAGAAGTGCAACGACAAAAATTTGCCACTATTCGTTCAGGTTATCATGGCGATACGTGGAATGCGATGTCAGTGTGTGATCCAACCACAGGGATACATCATTTATTTCATCATAGCCTGCCTGTACAATATTTTCTTCCTCAACCCAACATTCCATTTAATGAATCTTGGAATGATTGTGCTATTGAACCTTTAGCTGATTTACTTAAGAAAAAAGGTAGCGAAATTGCCGCACTGATTTTAGAACCTGTTGTGCAAGGTGCGGGCGGTATGTATTTTTATTCGCCAACTTATTTAGTGAAAGCGCAAGCACTTTGTAAACAATATGGCGTTTTGCTGATTTTTGATGAAATCGCTACGGGATTTGGTCGAACAGGAAAATTATTTGCAGCTGAACACGCAGGCATTTCGTCAGATATTATGTGTATCGGTAAAGCATTAACGGGTGGTTATTTAACTTTATCTGCAAGCATTACGACCACTGAAATTGCGCAAATTATTTGTAGCGGTGAGGCTAAATGCTTTATGCACGGGCCTACTTTTATGGCAAATCCGTTGGCTTGCGCAATTGCAGCGGAATCTATCCGTTTATTGTTGGAAAGTCCTTGGCAGCAAAATATTCAGCGAATTGAGCATTCCTTAAAACAACAGCTTTTGCCTTTAGCTGAAAAAGATTATGTCAAAGAAGTTCGCGTATTAGGGGCGATAGGGGTGGTTGAAATGAAAAGTGCGGTAAATATGAAAACTTTAGTCCCACGTTTTGTGGAACAAGGTGTTTGGATTCGACCTTTCGGAAAATTGGTTTATGTAATGCCACCATTTGTGATTAAAGATGATGAACTTCAGAAATTAACGGAAGGCATGATTCTGGCTTTAACTCAGGAATATGAACATTAGGATAAAAAATGGATGCTTTCAAACAGCAACTGGAACAGCTTAGCGCACAAAATCAATATCGTTCAATTCCAGACTTAGTTCATCAAGGACGATATATTATGCGAGAAAATCGCAAAATGCTGAATATGTCATCTAATGATTATTTAGGTTTGGCATCAAATGAAAACTTGCGCCAGTCTTTTTTACAGCAATATGGCGATAATTTCCCTTCTTTTACCAGTTCTTCGTCTCGTTTATTAACGGGTAACTTTCCTATTTATACCGATTTGGAAGAGCTTGTCGCACAACGTTTCCAACGGGAAAGCGCGTTATTGTTCAACAGCGGCTATCACGCCAATATCGGCATTTTGCCTGCTTTGACGACGACGAAAAGTTTGATTTTGGCAGATAAATTAGTGCATGCCAGCATGATTGATGGCATTCGTTTAAGCCAATGTGAGTTCTTTCGTTATCGTCATAATGATTATGAACATCTAAAGAGTCTGCTCGAAAAAAATGCTGGAAAATTTGACCGCACTTTTATTGTGACAGAGTCGGTTTTTAGTATGGATGGCGATGTAGCTGATTTGAAGTATCTTGTTCAATTAAAAAAACAATTTCCCAATACTTATCTTTATGTGGATGAAGCCCACGCCGTCGGTGTTTATGGGCAAAACGGATTGGGTATTGCCGAACGAGCTAATGTGATAGCTGATATAGATTTGTTGGTTGGCACTTTTGGCAAGGCCTTAGCTTCAATGGGGGCTTATGTCGTCTGTGATCAAATATTAAAAGAATGTTTGATTAATCAAATGCGTCCATTGATTTTTTCAACCGCACTTCCGCCCTTTAATGTGGCTTGGACTCATTTTATTTTTGAACGATTACCACAACTTTCAAAAGAAAGAACGCATCTTGAGCAGTTAAGTGCATTTTTACGCCAAGAAGTGGAACACAGAACGCAAATAATGCCAAGCCAAACTTGCATCGTTCCCTATATTTTAGGCGAGAACGAAGCAACCCTTGCTAAGGCGAAAGATCTGCAAGAGCAAGGTTATTATTGCTTGCCGATTAGACCACCGACAGTACCAAAAGGTACATCCAGAATACGATTGTCTTTGACGGCAGATATGACAATGGATGAAGTGAAACAGTTTGTGGCATGCTTATAAGGAAATAATGTGAAAACGAAATTTTATGATCATCAAGGTGAGCATTTAATAGTTTATTTTGCTGGCTGGGGGACACCTCTTGATGCTGTAGCTCATTTGATTTTGCCAACAGATCATGATTTATTAATTTGCTACGATTATCAAGATTTGAAGTTAGATTTTGATTTTTCTGCCTATGAGCAAATTCGTGTAGTGGCATGGTCAATGGGTGTTTGGGTGGCAGAGCGAGTATTACAAGGAATAAGATTAAAATCCGCAACAGCAGTGAATGGTACAGGTTTGCCTTGTGATGACAATTTTGGCATTCCTGACACTATTTTTAAAGCGACACTGGACAATCTCACAGAAAATACCCGTTTAAAATTTGAACGCAGAATCTGTGTCGATAAAGCATCTTTTGAACGTTACCAACTATTTCCAGCCCGTCCGTTTGACGAAATTCATCAAGAACTCACCGCACTTTTTGCGATGATTCAGCAGGATAAACGCACCGATCTTATTCACTGGGCAAATGCATGGGTTAGTTCTCGCGATAAAATTTTTACGCCAGCTAATCAGCACCAATATTGGGCATCCCGTTGTGCAGTTCAGGAAATAGAGGGTGAGCATTATGTGTTTTCAAGATTTAGCCACTGGTCGGCATTATGGAATCATTAACTTCCGTAGATAAATCGCGTATTCAACACGCCTTCCAAAAAGCCTTAAATAGCTATGATGAACATGCGTTAATTCAACAAAAAATGAATATTAAGTTAATGACACATTTGCAAGACTATTTACCAAATGGGTCACTAGATAGTGTTTTGGAGCTTGGTTGCGGGTCTGGTATGTTGAGTTCATTGTTGCAAAAACAGATTTCAGCGGATTATTGGTTATTTAATGATTTGTGCGATGTGCAGACCCAACTGGCTGAAAAATTGCCGCAATCCTTTGATTTTTATTGCGGCGATGCCGAACATTTCCTTTTTTTGCAACAATTTGACTTAATCGCAAGCGCATCCGCCGTGCAATGGTTTCACCAACCCGACGCTTTTATCGCCCATTGCAAAACAGGCTTGAAAACAAACGGATTATTGGCGGTTGCAACCTTTGGCGAAGACAATTTAAAAGAAGTCCGCCAGATCACAAATATAGGATTAAATTACCCGACTTTATCCCAATGGCAGACTTGGTTAGCCAAAGATTTTGAGCTTTTATGGTGTGAGGATTTTAAGGTAATACTAGACTTTGATACGCCGTTAGATGTACTCAAACACCTTAAATATACAGGCGTAACAGCCACGAACCAAAAGAATTGGACAAGAAAAAATCTCAATGGATTTATTGGCGATTACTTGTCGGCGTTCAGTATGCCGTCGGGCAAAGTGCGCCTGACTTATCATCCGTTATTTTTTATCGCATGCTATTCTCACATAGAAAATCAGTAAGGAATATTTATGGGAAAGGTTATTTTTATATCTGGCATTGATACTGATGTGGGAAAAACGATTGCTACAGGCATTTATGCTAAAAAGTTGATGGAACAAGGTTTTTCCGTGATTACACAAAAAATGATTCAAACAGGTTGTAAAAATATCGCTGATGATTTACTTGTGCATCGAAAGATTCAAGGGATTGATTTAACGGAAGAAGATTTACAAGGCGAAACCTGCCCTTATGTTTTTGAATATCCTTGTTCGCCACATTTAGCTGCAAAGCGAGAAAGTAGAAAAATTGAAGCAAAAATCATTGAAAAATCTACCGCACTTTTGGCAGAAAAATATGATTATGTACTATTGGAGGGTGCTGGTGGCTTAATGGTACCTTATTGTGAAGAAGAGACGACGTTGGATTATATCCAGTTAAATAATTACCCTTTAATTTTAGTGACATCGGGAAAATTAGGTAGTATTAACCATACATTATTAAGTTTAGAGGCCTGTCGTTCTCATGGTGTGTCAGTGCTAAGCGTAATGTATAACGGTTATCCAGAATATGATCCTATTATTAGTCAAGAAACCCAACGCTATTTAAAACGTTATCTTGAAAAACATTTTCCTGAAACAGGATTTGAATACTTTGGGTGTATTGAAACTTAAGCTCAAGGAAAAGTGTGATAGACTCGCACAAGTTTTTGATGGGATTATCTGCCGCTAAAGTGCGGTTAAAACGAGTAAAAAATGAATAACTATTTATTAAAATGCGAAAATATCAATAAATTTTATCAAGAAGGCGAAAATCAAACGCAAGTGTTAAAAGGCGTTTCTTTTTCTATGGAACCTGCAGAGTTGGTTGCGATTGTGGGGAGTTCAGGTTCAGGGAAAAGTACTTTATTACATACTTTAGGGGGACTTGATCAGCCAAGTAATGGGGAAGTGTTTATTAATGGACAATCCTTGCAAAAAGCATCGGCTAATGAATTAGCTGCTTTGCGTAATCGTTATTTAGGATTTGTGTACCAATTCCATCATTTGATGGCGGATTTTACCGCACTTGAAAATGTGATGATGCCGATGTTGATTGGTCATCAAAATAAAGCAGAAGCGAAAGATCGCGCCGAAAAAATGCTAAGTGCGGTGGGATTAAGCCATAGAATTAGCCATCGTCCTTCTGCGCTTTCTGGTGGGGAACGTCAGCGTGTGGCGATTGCGCGTGCTTTAGTGAATAATCCATCGTTAGTTTTAGCGGATGAACCCACAGGAAATCTTGATCACAAGACCACTGAAAGTATTTTTGAGCTGATTCAACAACTTAATCAAGAACAAAATATCGCTTTTTTATTAGTCACTCACGATATGGGGCTTGCGGAAAAATTATCACGCCGTTTAGTTATGCAAGATGGTCTTTTGAAGGAGGGGGCGTGATGAATACGCCGTTTTTTATTAGCTGGCGTTATCAACGTGGCAAACAAAAAAATCCTTTAGTCGCGTTAATTGCAAAATTTTCTGTAATTGGTATTGCATTGGGTGTTGCAGTTTTAATTGTTGGTTTAAGTGCGATGAATGGTTTTGAGCGTGAGCTTAATCAACGGATTTTGGCAGTCGTGCCACATATTGAGATTTTTTCTGCGCCTCAAGCGAAAGATCCCACCATTCATCATTGGCAAAATTTAGAAAAACGCCTACAACAAAATCCACAAATTAAAGGAATCGCTCCTTTTGTTAGCTTTACGGCATTGGTAGAAAATGGCTCAAAATTGAAAGTTGTTCAGGTCAAAGGTGTTGAAAAACAAGCAGAAGATAAGGTAAGTTCAATTGGCAATTTTGTACAAGAGCAAGGTTGGAACAAATTTGAGAAAGAAGGCGGATTGGTCTTGGGAGCGGGTATCGCTAAAGAACTTGATGTAAAAGTAGGGGATTGGATTACCTTGCTTATTTCTCAGCAAAACGGCGATGAACAATTTGCTCAACCAACTCGTGAGCCAGTGCAAGTTACCGCTATTTTACGCTTAGATGGTCAGCTTGATTATAGTTATGCCTTATTGCCGCTTGCTCAAGCACAAACCTTTTTGACTTATCAACCTGATCAAATTATAGGTGTTGAATTGAAATTAGATGATCCTTTTTCTGCGAGAAATCTGGATTTATCAATGCTTAATGATTATCCGCAGATGCTATATATGCAAAATTGGATTAGTAAATTTGGTTATATGTATCGCGATATTCAGCTTATTAGAACCGTAATGTATATCGCAATGGTGCTTGTGATTGGTGTTGCGTGTTTTAATATTGTTTCTACACTGATGATGGCAGTAAAAGATAAGCAAGGCGATATAGCAATTATGCGTACACTTGGGGCGAATAATGCGTTTATCAAACGTATTTTTATTTGGTATGGCTTACAGGCAGGAATGAAAGGTTGCTTAATTGGAATTGTGTTAGGCATTATACTTGCATTAAATCTTACAATCTTTATTCAAGGTATTGAGTGGATTATCGGTAAGAAATTATTATCGGGCGATGTGTATTTTGTGGATTTCTTGCCAAGCGAGTTACATTGGTTGGATGTTTTGATGGTTTTAGTTGCAGCACTTGCATTGAGTTTAATGGCAAGCCTTTATCCAGCAAGCCGAGCTGCTAAATTACAACCTGCACAAGTATTAAGTAGCCATTAATTTCGAGAGTACAGCACAAAAGTGCGGTATTTTTTTATCTTTTATTTACTTAATTATTTCGTTTTATTCAGCTTGCAAGAGAGTTGTAAAGATAGTTTAATAGGGAATTCGTAGGTTTTATTCTAAAAAAAACATATCGAACTAGTTTACTAGTACAAAAATAAGTGTAGATTAGCTACATAATTTAAACACAACATTTGAAAGCAAGAGAGTAATGTATGGCTAAAGAGAAAATTGAAATTGTCGTGGCAAACGACGATACGCGAATTGAAAAAGTCGATCAGGTGTTACCACCCATTGCCTTATTAGAAAAATACCCAGCAAGTGAACATGCTGCGGCGTTAGTGAAGCAAACTCGTCATGAGGCACATAATATTATTCATGGTAAAGATGATCGTTTATTAGTCGTGATTGGGCCTTGCTCTATTCATGATCCGAAAGTTGCCATTGAATATGCGACTCGTTTAAAACCATTACGTGAAAAATACAAAGATAGCCTTGAAATTATTATGCGTGTGTATTTTGAGAAACCGCGTACAACGGTGGGTTGGAAAGGTTTAATTAATGATCCATATTTGAATGATACTTATCGTTTAAATGATGGGTTACGTATTGCACGGAAATTACTTTCAGATATTAATGATCTTGGTGTGCCTGCAGCGGGCGAGTTTTTAGATATGATTACACCTCAGTATTTGGCAGATTTTATGAGCTGGGGGGCGATTGGGGCTAGAACAACAGAATCACAAGTTCATCGTGAGTTGGCTTCAGGTTTATCTTGTGCTGTTGGGTTTAAAAATGCCACTAATGGTGGTGTTAAAGTCGCTTTAGATGCAATTGGTGCGGCAGAAGCTCCCCACAATTTCTTATCTGTCACTAAATTTGGTCATTCTGCAATTGTTTCTACAAAAGGGAATGAAGATTGCCATATTATTTTACGAGGTGGAGATAAAGGCCCTAACTATAGTGCTGAAGATGTAGAAAAAGTTTGTGCTGATATTGAAAAAACAGGGCGTATTCCACACGTTATGGTTGATTTTAGCCATGCAAACAGCAGTAAACAATATAAAAAGCAAATGGATGTTTGCCAAGACGTATGTAATCAGATTGCATCTGGTTCTAAACAAATCTTTGGCGTAATGGTGGAAAGCCATTTAGTGGAAGGTCGTCAAGATTTAGTTGATGGCAAAGCACAGACTTATGGACAAAGTATTACGGATGCGTGCATTGGATGGGAAGATTCTGAAAGATTATTGCAACAACTTTCTGATGCAGTTATTGCCAGACGTAAAGCGACGAGTAATTAATTGAAATATAATCTAGATACAAGTGCGGTTGATTTTCACCGCACTTTTTTATTTGCTTTTAACTACGCTGCCCATTTCATTTTATTGCGACGTTTCATTTGATGAATCGTATTGGTTACGGTGCCGACAATAGGTAAATTTGACCAATCTTTTGTATTTATATTTTGTGTTGTGGAATCCAATGCCATGAAAAGATAATTGCCGTTATGTGCCATAAATTCATAGACATGAAATTCGTTATTTTCTTCTAGCACAACAAGATCACCAGAATAAAGATCGTCATTTTTTTCGACGACTAACATATCGCCGCTTTCAATTCCCCAAGCCAACATATTTGGGTTAGTTATATGAATAAAACAAGTTTGTTTTGGACGTTTGATACAGTAAAGATTTAAATCTAATTTTTTGTTGAATTTAAGGTTATCTTCTATATCACTGAAAAAAGGCAGTGGATTATAAGAAAAATCCATTTCATATTGTGTAGCCAAAGTTTGGTTGTTCATTCTCTTATCTCCCGTTAAATAATATTGGATAAATAACCTTTTACCTTGTTTTTTTGTACAGTTAAATTTTACTGATGTTTCATACAGGGTGTCAATAGGTTAAATAAAAAATTTTTTTATAAGTATGTTTTTAGAGAACATCTAATAACTTTAGAAAAAAGTTCACTTTTAGAGTGAAAAATAATAAAAATATTTTCTTTCATCAAAATTTTACGCTATCTTTAATTCCCCCTAGGTGGATTGGTAACAATCTGAAGTTAAATTTACTAAAAGAAAGATAAAAATATGAACACATCACGTCTATTTAGTCTGTTATTTCAGGGTAGTTTGGTAAAACGAATTGCCGCTGGCTTGGTTCTTGGTATTGTTGTTGCATTGATTTCAGCACCATTACAAGAAACCATTGGTTTTAATCTTGCTGAAAAAGTTGGCGTATTAGGTACGATTTTTGTAAAAGCTCTGCGTGCCGTTGCACCAATTTTAATTTTCTTTCTTGTTATGGCTGCCCTTGCAAACCGTAAAATTGGTACGAAAAGCAATATGAAAGAAATCATTGTGCTTTACCTTTTAGGCACATTCTTAGCTGCATTTGTTGCTGTTATTGCTGGTTTCGCATTCCCAACGGAAGTGGTATTGGCTGCGAAAGAAGATTCAAGTTCAGCACCACAAGCCGTTGGTCAAGTGTTGCTAACATTAATTTTGAATGTGGTAGATAATCCATTAAATGCGATTTTCAAAGCGAACTTTATTGGTGTATTAGCTTGGTCTATTGGTTTAGGTTTGGCTTTACGTCATGCATCTGATGCAACTAAAAATGTGTTATCAGATTTTGCAGAAGGCGTATCAAAAATTGTTCACGTGATTATTTCTTTTGCACCATTTGGTGTATTCGGTTTAGTGGCTGAAACCTTATCTGATAAAGGTTTAGTCGCATTAGGCGGTTATGTGCAATTACTTGCAGTATTAATTGGTACGATGTTATTTACTGCTTTTGTTGTAAATCCTATTTTGGTTTACTGGAAAATCCGTCGTAATCCTTACCCATTAGTGTGGACTTGTGTACGCGAAAGTGGGGTAACTGCATTCTTCACCCGTAGTTCTGCAGCAAATATTCCAGTGAACATTGAATTAGCAAAACGCTTAAATCTTGATGAAGAAACTTATTCTGTTTCTATTCCATTGGGTGCGAATATTAATATGGCGGGTGCGGCGATTACTATTACTATCTTAACTTTAGCCGCAGTTCATACACTAGGCTTAGAAGTTTCTTTCGTTAGTGCACTTTTATTAAGTATTGTTGCAGCACTTTGTGCTTGTGGTGCATCTGGCGTAGCGGGCGGTTCATTATTATTAATCCCATTAGCATGTAGCTTATTTGGTATTTCTGATGATGTAGCAGCACAAATGATCGGTGTTGGTTTCATTATTGGTATCTTACAAGACTCAACTGAAACAGCGTTAAATTCATCAACTGACGTATTATTTACTGCGGCAGTATGTATAGAAGAAGAACGTAAAAACGCAGTATAATGATGATGCAAATAAGAGAGCGGGATATGCCCGCTTTTTTTATGTGATTTTATATGCAAAGTGCGCTCTATTTTGATAGACTTCTGTCACGTTTTATTTCCCTATAAATAGGTAAGAAAAATGAATCACTTAATTATTTTTGCTCACCCTAATTCAGAAAATAGTTTTGGGCGAGCGATTGCCAATCGTATTGAGCAAATTAGTCAAGAAAATGGTGTAAATGTATTTTTTCGTGATCTTTATGAAATGAATTTCAATCCAATTTTATCTCATGAAGAATTGCAGAATGCTAACAAAGGTATTATTCCAGAAGATATTCAACAAGAGCATGATTTTATTCTTCAAGCAGATTTAATTACGTTGGTTTATCCCCTTTGGTGGATGGGATTCCCAGCAATTTTGAAAGGCTATTTAGATCGCGTATTAAGTCACGGTTTTGCCTATAAAACAGAAAACGGCGAATCAGTGGGATTGCTAAAAAATAAGCAAATGCAGCAATTTATTACGATTGGCAGTAATGTTGATAAATATAAAGAATTTGGTGTGGATAAATCGCTTAATCATTGTTTAATTAATGGATTATTCAATTATTGTGGCATTGAAAATGTTGAGTTTGAATTATTTGGAGATATTCATTTAATTGATGATAAGGCTCGTAAAGCAATGATTGAACTTGCCGCTCAAAAAACTCAAGCAAAATTGACCGCACTTTTAAAGGAAAAGCGTAATGTCTGAAAAACAAATTAATAATTTTTCATTAATTAGTCGATTATTCGGTAATCTTTTTTATCGTTCTCCAACAGATAAAGTACTCGCTGACGCATTTGTTTGGTTACAACAAAAAGGTTTGAGTCAAGTTTGGGCGTTAGATACTGATAAAGAAAGTGAATTAGCGCTGAATAGCTTGCAAGTTAAAATTGATCTCAATTTATTGAACCAAGAGTATCAAAAATTATTTGGTGCGAATGGGAAAGTGATGACGGCTATTTCAGCTTATGGCATTGATGTTGAAGAATTTGTGAATTTTCGCCTTGTACGCAATATGCCAGAGGTGGAAAGTGCGGATCATTTTGCTTTATTATTGCTTACCGCCTCTTGGCTTGAAGACAATTCGGATTCTTTAGTGGCTCAACAAGAATTCTTTGAAACTTTTTTACTGCCTTGTGCAGCGAAGTTTTTAACCCAAGTAGAAAATCAAGCAACTTTGCCTTTTTATCGTGCATTGGCCCTTCTTACACGAGAAATATTGGCGGCAATGGCGGATGAATTGGAAGAAGAGTAGGCAATGTTTTGCTTTCTTCTAAGTATTGAGGAAAGCAAGCAATATTTTATAGATAGGTTACAAAATCTTTTGTATCGATAACTCGGCATTCACGTTCGGCTTTCTCCATACTTGTGCCAATCATGACTAACGCAATCACACGATCTTGTTCACGACATCCGAACGCTTCTCGCAATGCAGTGCCATTAACCCATTTCCCTGAAATCCACACATTATCAAATCCTTGTGCTTGTGCAGCCAGTTGTAATCCATAAGTTGCACAACCTGCACTCAACATTTGTTCCCAATCTGGCACTTTAGCGATAGTTGGATCGATTTTTGCTACCACGCCAATAACCATAGGTGCGCGATGTGCTAGGTTTTCTGCTTTTATCAATTTTTCTTCCCCAAGATTAAATTCTACAACGGCAGCTTTAAGTAGCGTTTCTAATTTATCTAAGCTCTCATTTTCCATTACAATAAAATGATAAGGATGTAATTTTCCGTGATCTGGCGCACGCATTGCTGCTTCGAAAATACGCTCAAGCTGTTCTGCATTAGGTGCAGGTGCGGTCAATTTTTTGTTTGATTTTCTTGTGGTTAAAAGTGTAAGTGCATCCATTTTATTATCCCTTATAAGTAAAAGTGCGGTGGATTATAGCATAGTTTTTGACAAGGCTTTGTGATACGCTAGCACAAATTTTTTAAAGGTAATTTGTATGTTTCAAGTATTAAAATTTTGTTGGAAAGCACTATGTTTCATTCGTGATCTTGTGATGAATGTTGTGTTTTTAGGCTTTGTACTATTGCTAGTGGCAATTATTAGCTTTTCAAGTGGCGGGAAAAAATCTACTGCATTAACGAGCGAAGGCGCATTATTGCTCAATTTAGATGGTTATTTAGCGGACAACAGAGATGAAACACTTCGTTGGCAAGATGCGTTAAGCGAATTGAATGGCGAACACGTCCCTCGAAAAATTTCGACTTTTGATGTGGTATTTGCCATTCAACAAGCGGAAGATGATCCTAAAATTAAAGGATTAGTGCTCGATCTTAATTATTTTGAAGGGGCGGATTTACCCGCATTAGATTTTATTGGTGGTGCTATCAGTCACTTTAAAGATGCAGGGAAACCAGTGATCGCCTATGCAGATAATTATTCACAAGGACAATATTATTTAGCGAGCTTTGCTGATGAAATTTATTTAAATTCAATTGGAAGCGTGGATATTCACGGTTTATCGCAAGAGAATTTGTATTTTAAAGAGATGCTAGACAAATTAGCCGTTACACCACATATTTTCCGCGTGGGGACTTATAAATCAGCAGTTGAACCATTTTTACGCAACGATATGTCGGCTGAGGCAAAAGCAAATATGCAACGTTGGTTAGGCGAAATGTGGAATAATTATGTTTTATCCGTCAGTGAAAATCGTAATATTAAGAAAGATAACATTTTGCCGAATGCGAAACAGTATCTTGCAGAACTTAAAGCGTTAAAAGGCAATAGTACGGCATACGCACAACAACGTGGATTAGTAACCGATGTTGTAACTCGTTTAGATTTAGATAAAAAACTCACCGCACTTTTTGGCAAAGGAAGTGATGGAAAAGCGAATCTTATCGAATTTGATGATTATTTAACTCAACTGCCTGATCGTTTAGAACATTACAACGTACCGAATAAAATTGCGGTTGTGAATGTTGAGGGAACGATTATTGATGGAGAAAGTGATGAAGAAAATGCTGGTGGTGATACTATTGCGCGAATTCTTCGTAAAGCCCACGATGACAATTCTGTGAAAGCCGTGATTCTACGCGTTAATTCACCTGGCGGAAGTGCTTTTGCTTCTGAAATTATCCGTCAAGAAACAGAAAATTTACAGAAAATCGGTAAGCCTGTCATCGTATCTATGGGAGTAATGGCAGCATCTGGTGGTTATTGGATCTCATCTACTGCAGATTATATTATTGCCGATGCAAATACAATTACGGGTTCTATCGGTATTTTCGCAATGTTCCCGACTTTCGAAAATAGTATTAAGAAAATAGGCGTGAATGCAGATGGTGTTTCAACCACTGAATTAGCTAATACATCTGCGTTTTCTCCATTAGCAAAACCCGTGCAAGATATTTATCAAACAGAAATTGAGCACGGTTATGACAGATTTTTAGAAATTGTCAGCAAAGGTCGCCAGCTTTCTAAAATACAAGTAGATAAACTGGCTCAAGGGCAGGTTTGGTTGGGCAGTGATGCATTCCAAAATGGTTTAGTGGATGAGATAGGTTCTTTTAATGAAGCGGTCAATAAAGCAGAGCAATTAGTGAATCAACGCCAAGATACTGCCGTGCAAGATTTTAGCGTGGAATGGTTTACAGATGATAACGTTAGTTTAATTAGCACCTTATTGCGCGATACTAAAAAAGGGGCGCAAGAGCAGTTAGTTAAATGGCTTGGTTTGCCTGCTCCAATTCAAAAATTACAAAAAGAATTGAATGTATTAACTAAATTTAATGATCCTAAAGGTCAATATTTGTATTGTTTGAATTGTGGAAAAGTGAAGTAATAATTGAAAAAGGGCAGAATTAAATCTGCCCTTTCGCTTACAAAATATACGCTTCTTGAATATGATGTGGCTTTTGGTCTTCTTCTGGTGGAAGCTTCATATAATCTCCATAATATTGTGTTAAGTGTTCGTGATATCCATTCATTACTTGAAATTGTCGTCCTTCAAATTCTTTATAAATAACATGGTTAAAATATTCCTTTGGCATATAAGATTTTTGCCAACCACCGTAGTCAGATAATACAAGACCAATATAATCGCATTGTTTTATCGGATATTTTATTTGGAATTGTGCTAAATTTTTTTGCATTTTGGAAAATAAAAAGTGGCTTAATTTACCAAGTATCGTTCTTTGCAAAGTATTTTCTTTTGATCTTAACCATCTTTTCTTACAAGAAGAAAATCGAAGTTTAATTCTTCGGTGCTTTTTCATCAGTGGGTAAATGATCTTTGGTTCATTCGGTACACCATCGTAGATAAATATATCCATAAACATCGGGCTTTTTCTTCCCTTAGCATCTGTTATTTGAGTGCGACAATCGAAAATTTTTGCCATTTCACCGGTATATTGAGCAAGTATATCTTCTGCCGTTTCCATATTGTAGTATTCGTGAGTTTCTTGAAACCAAACATCAACAAATTTTTGATATTCATCGCGGTGCATATAAACATCAATGTCGTCATCCCAAGGGATAAATCCTTGATGACGTATTGCTCCTATCAGGGTTCCACCGCCGAGAGAATAGCGAATTTGGTGTTTCTCACATAGAGCGTGGAAATAATCTAAGATATTGAGACAAACTAGTTGTTGTTCTCTAAGAGTCAATTTTTTCATTATTTTTCCTTGTTTGTTGTAAGTTTTTGTAAAATATGCTGATAATCATCAAGGTTATCCATCTCAAATATATCATCGTTGTTAAGTTGCTCCGTATGAACATTTAATTTATCTATATATTCCATCGGAATGGTGTCCCAATAAAGTTTTGGATTTTTTAACTGCACTTCATTTGTATATTCTTTGAGTAAATTTAGAATAATATTGCAATCCCGAGTTGTCCAATAAGATACCCCTGACAAACTAGGCTGGTTTAATGATCCAATCTCAATATGCATTACTTGCCCACTACTATTTAGAATCGGTAACCATTCATTATGAGTGTCCGAACGAATAACTGTGAAATATGTGCTGTGTGGTGGCTTTGTTAGAAAAATATTACGATTAAGCACAACATCCGCATCAATAACATAACAATCATTAAAGAAGTCTTGTGCCAGAGAAAAGGAATAAATGCTGTTATATTCGCGATATTTTTCGTTGTAAATTAAGGTGCAGCCATATTTTTTCTTTAGATACTCGAATTGTTCGTGGCAATGTCCCGTAATAATGACAATTTTGTTGATATTCGCTTGCTGCAAAAACGCCAGTGTTCGTTCCAAGTTAGGTGTGCCGTGAATATCTAACAATGATTTATGTGTGCTTTGTGTGATGTCTTTAAAACGACTGCCTAGGCCTGCTGCTAAAATGATTGCATTCATTTTTGTTCCCCTTTGTAATAAAGTGTAACGATCACTCCTGCACTTAATAATAAGGTAAGTAGTAAGGTAATGGGCTTAATTGGCTGTTGATAGATAAGATAACCAAGTCCTATTGCCCATACAGAATATGTGATATTTAATGCCATTGCTTTGATTGGTTTTAACAGATAAATCGCTTGGTAATAGCAGTAGTAAGATAATGCCCCAAAGATTATTACGCCAGCAATTTGTACATAATTAAAACTAAGTATATCTAGTGAGAAATTTTTCAAGGAAAGAATAAATAGAATCAATAAATAACCAATAGTTGAACCACATAGTCTTAAAAAATACACCTGAAGTCCAGAGAGAGAACGCATTGTATAGGAGGATATCACTATTTCAGATGACCACCCTAATATACAAATTATTAAAAAAATAAAACCGATAGTATTAAAGGTTATTTCTTGTCCTACTTCAATAGCAAGCAACGAAGAAGAAATAATAGCCAAGGCGAATCCGAATTGGGCTGTTTTGGTAATTTTTTCTTTTAGAATCCAATAAGACATTAATGCAGCGAAAACAGGAAAGAGAGATGAAAGCGGTGCAGCATAATAGATTGTTAAATAATGAATGCTTAATAAATAGGCAGACATTCCTATTGGTCCGCCTAATACGCCAGATAACGCAGGTCGCCAAAAAACACCTTGAAAATCTACCGCACTTTTTCGCCATAATGTGATGCCGATAACTAATAACGAGCAAAAATCAATTAAAAAAAGTAATGAAATTACTTTCCCTAACGCGGTATATTCACTTAATGGCAATTCATTATACAACAGTCCAGATAATGCCCAAAATACAGCGGACAGTATGCCAAAGAGATAGCCACGCATTATGGCAATTCCTCTAACAGTTTAAATGCTGCGTCTAAGCGTTTTAACGCATAATCGCCAAAATTCTCGCCGTGTTCTTCTTTTACTTTTGTCCATAAAAACCACAATACATTTTGGCAAAAACGATGGATTTTTAACCGTTTGTGAGCGATTTGAAATTCTGTCTTGTGATATTTATTTGTCTGATTGCAATAGGTTTCTAATAGAAAATCAGCAGCTTCTTTCGATAAATGAGCTTCCTCAATGATAGTAGCTATATCAAATAGCGGATCATTTAAGCCCGAATATTCCCAATCAATAAAAAATAGCCGATCATCTTGTAATAACATATTTTCAGGGACTAAATCATTGTGGCACGGACGTAAAATTATCTCTTTATTGATTTCTTCAAATTGCCAAAATACAGCTGAAAGTTTATCCATTTTCGAATCAGCTTGATAAAAAGCGGATTTGTTTTCTAGCAATGAAAAATATTGGCGAAACTCATCGAATACGCTAAATACATTACGGAAAACAAATTCACTATTGTGTAAACGATATAAATTATTCACAACTTGAGACAAACAACTTTGTTCGTTTAATTGTATCTGGCTTAAAGTATTACTATTTTCTAAATAACGAGTCAGTTTTACGCCACTTTTGGCATCTAATACGGGAGTTTCTACATTCAAGCCAGCACGATATGCCTGAGCATTATTGAATGCCTCATATTCTCGATTTATAAGTGATAAATTTACGGCATTAGGGATCCGTAATACAAACTTAACTCCAGAAATATTAAGTAGAACATTTTGATTGGTCATTCCTCCAATGGAGGAAAAAGGAATGGAATGCTGATGAAGAAAATGAAATACTTCCTCAGGCTTGTAGCAAGTTTTAACAAATCCTACAATTTGATTGATTGATTGATTGATTGATTGATTGATTGATTGATTGATTGATTGATT
>ERZ1023456.55-NODE-55-length-30224-cov-4.882628_pt1 | contig 30224 bp, 24 predicted proteins | sample MGYA00380526_ERZ1023456 | MGnify/ENA primary metagenome ERZ1023456 (study PRJEB33173, sample SAMEA4830298) | metagenome | study: EMG produced TPA metagenomics assembly of the PRJEB25223 data set...
CTGGGTGATGCTGAGCGTGCGGCGCAGCCTGCCGCAGAATGTCACCCAGGCGCAGTTAAGCCAGCTGGATCGTCATCTGGCGCAGCTGCTGGAGACGCAGATTCAGGCATCGCCTTACGCTCGCGATGACGTTTTGGTAAAGCGCGAGCAGGCGCTGATTAATCAGATGCCGCTGTCCGGCCGCGTGTATGGCCGCCTCAGACGCCTGCTGGAACAGGATGAAAATTTGCCGCCGGTTTCCCTTGCCGATTTGGGCGGTCCGCAGAGCGAGTTAGTGTTTACCCGTAAAAGCGGCAAGCCGTTAAGCGAAGGCATTCCCGGACTCTTTACCCCGGAAGGATACTGGAACCGCTTCGATAAAAATATCGATGCGGTGACTGCGGCACTGCACAAGGATGACGTCTGGGTGCTGGGCGGCGCGACCGCCGATGAAGATAAGCAGCAGACCAACAACGCGGTGCGTCAGCGCTATATGGAAGACTTTATGCGCCGTTGGGATGAGCTGCTGAGCGATATCCAGCTCAACAACAGCGCCGATCTGTCGCAGCGCATTAACAGCGCGCGGCTGCTTTCCGGCAGCAATTCGCCGCTGCGCAAGCTGGTGGTGAATCTGAGCCATTATCTGATGCTGGAGCGGCTGCCGACGGAGAAAACGCAACAGCAGACGGGCGATCAGGGCAACAGCGCCACCCGCACGCTGGAAGCGCTGTTCCGTGCGCGTCAGCCCGCGCAAGCGGCGACGGCGGCGCAAACGCCGGAGCAGCGGGTCACTGAACATTATGCGCCGGTGATTGAGCTGGCTCAGCCGCTGGAGCAGGGCGGCAAAACCATCGTCTTCGATGATTTTCTCAAGCAGATCGATGAGCTTTATCGCTACCTGACGGCGGTGCAGGATGCCGCCAACAGCGGCATGCCGCCGCCGTCGGGCGAAACGATCGGCCGGCTGCAGGCCAGCGCCGGACGGTTGCCGGGATCGCTGCAAAATATGTTTACCCACCTAGCGGTCGGCGCCAGCAGCGACGCTCAGCGCCGCGATATGGAGAACGTTCGCAAGCGCATCAACGTCGAGGTCGGCAGCTTCTGCCGCCAGGCGATCGCCGGACGCTATCCGCTGTCGCGCAATGGCCGCAGCGAAGTCACCCCGGACGATCTGGCGCGCATGTTCGCGCCCGGCACCGGCCTGATGGACAGCTTCTTCCGCGATAATCTGGCGACCAAAGTGGACACCACTCACGCAAGCTGGCGCTTTATGCCGGGCATTGACGGCAAAAGCCTGCCGGGGGGCGAGGCGCTGCTGCGTCCTTTCCAGCAGGCGCAGAGCATCCGCGATGCCTTTTTCGCTAACGGCGCGACCATGCCGTCGTTCCGCGTCACTATCCGCACGGTGCGTATGGACAACGATATTCTCAACCTGACGCTGGATGTGGATGGTCAGCTGCTGCGCTACAGCCATGGTCCGCAGGCGGTGCAGCTGATGAGCTGGCCCGGCAGCGGCGGCACCCGCCAGGTGCGCATGCAGCTGGGTATGGCGGACGGCACCACCTCGGCCCTGGTGACAAACGGCGCCTGGGCGCTGAACCGCTTTTTCGACCGCGCGGCGTTGTCGGCGGGCGGCAACAGCCTGAGCCGGCAGGCGACATTTAACGTTGATGGCCATCGCGTCACGCTGGAGTTTACGCCGAACAGCATCCGTAACCCGTTCCAGCTTCCTGGCTTTGCATGCCCATAACTGCAAGGAAAAGATTATGAGCCACTCCCCTGCGATCGGCTGGTATGGGAAATTGCCCAGCGCCGGCGACTTTCTCCAGCGTCGTTTTCCTGATGCCGTTGCCCGACAGTGGACCCACTGGTTTCAGGTCGGGCTGCTGAACTGGCAGAAAAATGAAGAACAGCGTCCGGGCGAGACGCAGCGCTTCGCCAAAGCGCCGGTATGGAATTTCGTGGTGCCGCCGATGCTGGGCAGCCAGCTGGTGCAGATGGGCTGCCTGCTGCCCGCGCGCGACAGCGTGGGGCGTCAGTATCCGGTCTGCGCCCTGTTCAGCTTCACGCCGACGGAGTGGTCAAACGCCCGCCTCGTGCTGGCTGGCGAATGGTATCAGCAGCTGGGGCGTACGCTACTGCATGCAGTGAACAACGGCTACTCCGCCGATAAGTTGGATGATGCGTTGCTGGCAATCCCGTCGCCGCCGCTGCCCGATGCATCGCAGCGCTCCGATATTCTCGACGTTATCGGCTATGGCGAAAACGCCACCAACCTCAGTTGGAAGCAGGTGGCCGAGTGCTTCGATCCGCAGCGCTACACCAGCTTCTGGTGGACCAATCAGTGCGACGGCTATCCGCTTTACACCCATCTGCACAGCGGCAACTTTACCGGCCAGCTGTTTTCGCTGCTGTTCGACCCGGCAGGCGGCGCGCGACCGGGACGACACGGGCTTTATCCGCCCATGTTTGACTGATTTTTTATTGCGAGGATTGCGATGAACATCGATGCGCTATTGGCCCCGATTAGCAGTGAACAACCGTGCGGGGAGAACCTGGAGTATGACGCCGATTATATGGCGATGATGCAGGCGTGCGAAGGTAAGCCTGAACAGCAGTTCGGCGACACTATTATCCCTGCTGAGCCCGCCGACTGGAACAAAGTCGAAAAGTTGGCGACCGGACTGCTGAACCGCACTAAAGATCTGCGCGTAATGTTGGCGCTTACTCACGCCTGGACGCAGATGAAAGGATTGCCGGGCTACGCCAGCGGTCTGAAGCTGATTGAGCAGGCGCTGCTGCTCTACTGGGAACCGCTCTGGCCGCTGCTGGAAGAATATGGCGAACGCGATCCCTTCTACCGTATCAACGCGCTGGCGGCGCTGGGCGATAAGTCAGCGCTCACCTCCGCAGTGCGTCAGGCGCCGCTTCTGCGCAGCGCCGCAGATCAGATCTCCCTGCGCGACGCCTGCGCGCTGCTGGACGGCAGCAAAACCGAAGTCGTGGACTACCCCGGTGGCCGTCCTCGTCTGAATGATGAGTTGGCACGCGGCGAACAGCCCGCAACTGAAGCGCTTTTTCAAATAAGTGAGCGTTTACAAACTATCCGTGAAACCCTGGTAGAGCATCTGGGTGAAAGCGGCGCGCCGGAAATGGCGCAGCTGCAAAAAATGGTGAGCCTGGTGACGCAGGCGTGTCAGGCCACTGACCTGACGACGCTAATGCCGGGCGGCGACGCCGCTTCGCAGACGGAGCAGAGCATCGTTGAAAGCCGTCCGGCCGCCGCGCCGCCGCGTATGCAGGCCGACTGGCGCAGCAGCGACATTACCTCGCGCGCCGACGTGCAGCTGGCGCTGGAGAAGGTGAAGCAATACTTCGCCCGTTATGAACCCAGTCATCCGGCGCCGTTAATGATCGATCGCGTGCAACGGGTCATTGAACTCGATTTTATGGAGATTATCCGCGACCTCGCGCCGGACGGCGTGCATCAGCTGGAAAATATTTTTGGCCGCCGCGACTAAGCCGCAACCCTCTATCCTGTAGCCTGGCCTGACGCGTCGGCTGCTGACTTTTACCGCGCATATCTGATGGAGAACATCATGGCAACGACAAAATCCAGTGGGCAGAAGTTTATCGCCCGTAACCGCGCGCCACGCGTACAGATTGAATACGATGTGGAGATCTACGGCGCTGAGCGCAAAATCCAACTGCCGTTCGTCATGGGCGTCATGGCCGATCTGGTCGGTAAACCGGTGGAACCGCTGCCGGGCGTCGATGAGCGTAAATTTATGGAGATCGACATCGACAACTTCGATGAGCGCATGAAAGCGCTGAAGCCGCGCGTCGCTTTCCAGGCGGAAAATACCCTGACCGACGAAGGCCGGCTGAACATCGATCTGACCTTTGAAAGCATGGAGGATTTCTCGCCCGACGCGGTGGCGCGCAAAGTTGAACCGCTGAATAAGCTGCTGGAAGCGCGCACGCAGCTCTCCAACCTGCTGACCTATATGGATGGTAAAAACGGCGCGGAAGAGTTGATTGCAAAAATTCTGCAAGATCCGACGCTGCTGAAGTCGCTGGGCCATCTGGCGAAACCGGAAGAAAACGTCAAAGGTGATGAGGAATAACGATGAGCAATAATCCATCACAGCAACAACAGCCGCAGCAGGAACAGCAGTCCTGGAATCAGGATGAATTCAGCGCCCTGCTGAACAAAGAGTTCCGTCCGAAAAGCGATCAGGCGCGCGCCGCGGTGGAAAGCGCGGTGAAAACCCTGGCGCAGCAGGCGCTGGAAAACAGCATTACCGTCTCCAGCGACGCTTACCGCACTATCCAGGCGCTGATTGCTGAAATCGACGAAAAGCTGTCACGTCAGGTTAACCAGATCATTCACCATGAAGATTTTCAGAAGCTGGAGGGCGCCTGGCGCGGCCTGAGCTATCTGGTCAACAACACCGAAACCGACGAGATGCTGAAAATCCGCTTTATGAGCATCTCCAAGCAGGAGCTGGGCCGCACGCTGAAGCGCTACAAAGGCGTGGGCTGGGACCAGAGCCCTATCTTCAAGAAGATCTATGAAGAAGAGTATGGTCAGTTCGGCGGCGAGCCGTTTGGCTGCCTGGTGGGTGATTACTATTTCGATCACAGCCCGCAGGATGTTGAGCTGCTGGGCGAAATGGCGCGCATCGGCGCGGCGGCGCACTGTCCGTTTATCACCGGCACCGCGCCAAGCGTAATGCAGATGGAAACCTGGCAAGAGCTGGCGAACCCGCGCGATCTGACCAAGATTTTCCAGAATACCGAATATGCCGCCTGGCGCAGTCTGCGCGAGTCGGAAGATGCGCGCTATCTGGGCCTGGTAATGCCGCGCTTCCTGTCGCGCCTGCCGTATGGCATCCGCACCAATCCGGTAGACAGCTTCGATTTTGAAGAAGAGACCGAAGGCGCCAACCACAGTAACTATACCTGGACCAATGCGGCCTACGCGATGGCGGCCAACATCAACCGCTCGTTTAAAGAGTTTGGCTGGTGCACCTCGATTCGCGGCGTGGAATCGGGCGGCGCGGTGGAAAACCTGCCTTGCCACACTTTCCCCAGCGACGACGGCGGCGTAGATATGAAATGCCCGACCGAAATCGCCATCAGCGATCGCCGTGAGGCCGAGCTGGCGAGAAACGGTTTTATGCCGCTGGTGCATCGCAAGAACTCCGATTTCGCCGCCTTTATCGGCGCGCAGTCGCTGCAAAAACCAGCGGAGTATCACGATGCCGACGCCACCGCCAACGCGCGTCTGGCGGCGCGCCTGCCGTATCTGTTCGCCTGCTGCCGCTTCGCGCACTACCTGAAGTGCATCGTGCGCGACAAGATCGGTTCTTTCCGCGAGCGCGAAGAGATGGAGCGCTGGCTGAACGATTGGGTAATGAACTACGTGGATGGCGATCCGGCCAACTCCTCGCAGGAAACCAAATCCCGCAAACCGCTGGCGTCAGCGGAAGTGATGGTGGAAGAGATTGAAGATAATCCGGGCTACTACGCCGCGAAATTCTTCCTGCGTCCGCATTACCAGCTGGAAGGACTGACTGTATCGCTGCGTCTGGTTTCCAAACTCCCTTCGCTGAAAACCAACGATGCGTAAGTGATGGCGCCGGGCGTTATGCCCGGCGCATACCCGGCCTGCCCGTAAAAAAGGGTTACCTGGTCAGCCTGATAAAAGGAGGCTATGGCTAATCTTAATACCTGACTGGTAGGTTCCCTGGGTAAAGGTAAAAAGCATATTGGGCAAAAGAGAAAATGGGGAAAATGCTTTGAAGCTGATCAAAACCATACTGCTGCAACTCATTGCGCATTTTTTGAGTCTTATCTCATTCGGCATATTATTTTTAAATTCTTTTTATTACGCTTTTTTTTCATGGCTGGAAAGGGACTGATAAAGACAACTTGATTAATGCTGTTATAGCAGGATTAATTACTGTTATAAGTTTGATTCTCTACGCTGTAGCAGAAAAAATAAAAAGAAAACATTAATGCAGATTATTTATGATTCCTTTTTGTTTTTTAAATAAATATAGCTTAGCTGTGACTCCTTTCTTTCTAACATATTTTTGAGATAAAAGCATGACGACTAAATCAGGTCCTCAGGTTCAACCCGGTTATTGTATCGTGCAACAACCTGGAACATTAGCATCGCAAGCGCAAATGATTTTTCAGGACAGAAACAGAGATGCTATTAATTTTTTCATGCAAATAAATAACGATACGCCATGGGTTAAACCAGGCCAGATCCTTATTGTTGCCGATCCAAATAATAGTAATCAAGCATATCAACTTTATGAATTAAAAAAAGCCAAAGAGAAAGTGAGCCATGCGTTAGCGACGACAGACGTTCCCGTATCCACTTTCCTGAATGCTAATTATGGTACTATTGCTGCGCTTACTAATATTATGGATAAAACCGTAGGGGCAGTAAGCGACGCTGGGGAAAAATATTTCTCTCGAATTACTGATATCTTAAAAATATTGAACGTACTTATCAAAATTAATACAGAACCCAGGGTAGTTTAATTAGCCAGCAATTCTTTAGTGAAAGAGCTCGTCTTTTTTCTGAGTTAGATTCTCATCTCAATAGTTTAGTGAGACGTGGATTAAAATTTCGACCATACGAAGATCTTAAACATGCATTAAATTTATCTAGCCGCTCTATTGTTCACGATTGGCAAAGCGCTGGGATTGGAGCAATAAGAGGATACTCATCTTATATTGATCGCGCTGCCAGTGCTGCCAAATACATGAAAACTGGCGGATGGATAGCGATTGGGTTTGCAGGTTTAAATACAACAAATGATGTTCATCAGGCTTGTACTACTGGTAGAGAGAATCAATGTAGAAAAGTTGCAGTTAAAGAATATAGCAAATTTGCATCCAGTACGGCGGCTAGTATTTATGGCGGTTCCTTAGGCGCGGCTGGTACAGCAGGAATTTGTATTGCTTTAGGCGTACCTACAGGTGGCTTGGGAACACTTGCATGCGGTATAGTTGGTGGCGTAGCCGTAGGCACCATAGCGGGCACAGCTGCTAAGAAAGGAACAGATTACTTAATGGACTTAATTCTATGAGTGCGGAACATATGCTTTTCCTGGTGGTTCTATTCTTCATTATGCTTTTTATTATAGCTACAGGATATGCCTATTATTCATACAAAAAGCATATTCAGGATTACACGATTTTTTTTTTTTTTTTTCGCAGAAACGGCGGGTATGTTGACAGTATCAGTAATGTGTGTTGGGACTTTCGTTTTGCATTTGCTTATTTTCTATTATTTAAAAATCATGTTTTTCATTCGCCTTCAAAAAAAAAAAAAAATGTATGTGGAAAAAGGGAAGCCGGTTGAAAGAAGATGTTATGATTATATGAAGAGCTTGCCTGAAGAGCAGATAGCATGGATGCGGAGCTGGAGAGTTAACTTCTTTGTGCAAGCTGTTCTTTTTGTTACGTCTGTCGCGCTCGTCTACATACATAGTGTTATTTATAATTATTAAATAACAACAGATTATTATTTTAGAGAGGCAGGGCGACAACGCGCCAACTATCTAAAACGAAATACGTAATTCTTATGAAGAATATTTTCTTAAGTATGACACTGACAAAGTTATTAGCCTCTTTCAACGTATTTAGTAGCGATGATTGTAGTTCAGCAAATGATGATGCTGATGTGAATTCATGTTCGTTACAGCAGAAAAAGAATGCGGAAGTTGAACTAAATAAAGAGTACTCAGAAGCGAAGAAAAGACTGGCTGTCTCATTTGATGCTGATAAAAAATTATTGAATGAGTATTTAACTCTCCTTCTTGAATCGCAAAGGGGTTGGTTAAAGTATCGTGATGCTCAATGTAAAATTGAATCCTTTATGGCAGATGAAAGCACGCCTGTTTATGAGTCTATAAATGATAGCTGCATTGCCAGGCTGGATAAAGGCAGAACAGCTCAGTTAAAAAATATGCCTTATGAGTAATAAATCCCGATAGTTTTAATAAATAACCAGTCAGTACTATTTTATAAACTAACTTTCAAACTTTTAAATATTAAGAAGTAAATAAGAGAAATTTTGAATACTATCCTGCGATATTATTCAGAAAAGAGGCAAAGGTAAAATATGGACTGTTTTATTCAGCCCCATGCTTTCCTGTTTGCCATATCACTGCTTTATCGAAAGCATTATTTAACCAATAAAGAGTAGATAACTATGGCTATTGATATGTTCCTGAAGGTTGACGGTGTTACCGGCGAGTCTCAGGACTCCAACCACAAAGGCTGGACTGACATCACTTCTTTCTCCTGGGGCGCATCCCAGCCGGGCAACATGTCCGTTGGCGGCGGCGGCGGCGCGGGTAAAGTAAACTTTAACGACCTGCATGTTGATGCGCTGGTCGACAAGTCTACTACTGCCATTCTGAAGCACTGCGCCAGCGGTAAGCACCTGAATAAAGTCGAGCTTTCCGTATGCAAAGCAGGCGGCCAGCAGGTTGAATATACCAAAATCACTCTGGAAGATGTGCTGGTAACGTCTGTGCAATATACCGGTACAGATAATGGAGATACTGTCGGCGTGAGCTATGCATTCCAGGCGTCTCGTGTGAAACAGCAGTATTGGGAGCAGACCGCTTCCGGCGGTAAGGGTGCTGAAAGCAGCGCTGGCTGGAACATCAAAGAAAATAAAGAAATGTAATTTTCAGGCACCTTCTCCCAGGGGAAGGTGCCGAAAAGATTAAAATAAGATAAAAATATGGTGTAAAAGAGTAGTTTTTTATCCGTTTTACCATAAATAGTTGATAAGGTTTTATACGTTATTATTGAATTAATATAAGATCATTTCCAGCTTAACTATTTTTAATTTTATCTTCTTACCAAGGTTTTATTGTTTATTTTTTGTAGGTAACTATCTATGGATGAATGCTATTTACCTCAGGTAAGCGAGAAAATATGGATTTTAAAATAATTCTGCTGGGTGTGTTTTTTTATGCAAATTATGCGAGTGCAAAGACTGATTATTCTCCAGAGCAATATATTAAAAACTACGCATTAAGCACCTGTATATCTCAAGGATACAATACCAGAGAAGTAAAGAACGATGCAGCGGCCGCAGCGCGCGGATATCTGGAGTTTGGTGATTACTCTTTAGCGGCGCACACGGAAGTAAGAAAGTTAGGCGAAGAATACCTCGCAAAGCATTACGGCAGTCAATCTGGCGAACCAATGGTGCTGGCTAAGTGCGTTGATTTCTACCATAGCCCAGAACTGGATAAATTGATTAAGCATTTCAAAGGAAAACAGGATAATTAACGCCATGCTATTTCCAGACTAAATAATCGCCGGCTCATTTTAGTATGTTTGCTTTTAAAATAATATAGAAAGTTAATAGTATATAGAAAGCGTTTTTTATAGATATCCTAAATATTTTGTGCCTTTAGAGAAGATGTTATATATGAAAAATACATGCATTCGTCGCACATATCCTTTTATATTAATGTTATGTCATGCCACTGCGCTGGCGAATAACGTAACTGAGGTTATCCCTACAGGCGTTTGGCAAGTTAAACATGTTTATATAGATACGTCAGTAATGTCTTCCTCTCATACGTTACCAAACGATCCTTCTTTGGTAGGGCGAACGCTAAAATTCTCGCAAGAGAATATTAATGGATCAATGTTAGCAGGAAAGGGTTGCATGCATCCTTCTGTGCAGCCGCAGCAACGCACTTATTTAGATAAACTGCTGTCATCAACCTTTGGCACAACGAAAGAAGGCTCAATTGCCGCCAATTATTTACTGCCGTAAAAAGCAGAGGCTCAGGTAAGTCCGTTGGTTATTGACTGTACTGAAGGTTTATTCGGGCCTTCCGGTGAATCTATTGACAGTTGGTTGGTATGGCTCTCTGAGCACTCAATAATGATTAACTGGGATAACAATACTTTGTTAACATTAGATAAAGTGCAAGCTGATGCACTGCCTTCACCTTCTTTTAACTGCCAACGCGTGACTGCTGTTACGGAAAGAAAAATTTTTACCTCATTTGAATTGGCGGCATGGGATCATAGCGTTAACGATGCGTATAAAATGGTTGAGGCTGAGCTCAAAAGACTTGGCAAGCCTGAGGAATTAGATGAGTTAAAAAAATCGCAAAGGAAATGGATAGCTGACAGAAATGCATGTAATGAAGATGAAGTTTGTCTGGCTAAAAAAATGGAAGAACGCGTGTTTGATTTAACGGCAAGCATTGAGTAATCAGATAAAATAAAAAGTAATTCAATTTCGCAAATTAAAAATCTTTTCCACGCTTTCTATCGGAATTAAAGATTTTTTAAATGTTATTTTTACATATTAATTTATTTTCTGTCTTTTGCCGTTCAAACCCCGCCGGTTTTCTAAAGACCCGCGCGGTTTGAACGCCGAATATCACAAACGCAGGATACCGTTATGCGCTTTACGATTATAACGAACAAACCGGGACATCAGCCGCCGCAGAGCAGCTGTGACTTTTTACCGCCTGGCGGCACCATCGGCCGCGGCGTCGATAACAATCTGGTGCTGCCCGATAACGATCGCACTATCTCCCGCCTGCAGGCGATTGTGCATGTCACCGCTGACGGCGAATGCCGCATTACCAATCGCGGCAACGTTACGCGCGTTGAGCTGAATGATATTCCGCTGGAGCGCGGCCGCCAGGTTGAACTGCAGGATGGCGATATTCTCGGCATTGATGAGTATCGTCTGCTGGTTAACGATCTTTCCGCCGCCGCGCAGCCTGCCGCACAGGCCGCCGCGCCGGTTTCCCGTCCGGCGCCGCAGGCGACCGCAACGGCGGGGCAGTCCGCAGGCGGCACCGCGGCCATTCCTAGCGAAATCTGGGAGAGCCTGGCAAAAGAGTTTTCAATTTCCGACAGCATCTCCGCGAACCGTATGAAACCTGCGGCGTCAGCAAGCGACGCGCATCCATTGACGACGCCGTCGACGGAAAACCGCAACCCGGAAGATCCGCTGGCGCAGTTTAATACCGGCGAACCGCTGAGCCTGGATCGCCGCAGCCAGGCGCCCGACGCGCTGTTTGAAAAGGATGAGCTGTTTAAATCAGACAGCATCTTTAACGACAGCACGCCGACCACTCTGGTGCAGCCTGCCGCGGAAAAGGCGGCGCAGCCGAAGGCGAAAGGGGGTGAGATCGATCCGCTGGCGCTGTTTGGCGGCGGCAACGCCACACCCGCGCAGCTTAACGGCGACGATCCGCTTGGCCTGATGATGGGCGGCGCGGTGCCGCTGGCGCACCCGGAAGATGAACCGACACAGCAGACACAGCTTCGCGCGGCATCCAATGCCTCAAACGCGCCCGTGACATCCGCTCAGCAGGCGCCAACCGCGCGCGAGTCGGCTCCGTTTGGCGGGCAGGCAGCCGCGCAGCCGCCATCGCCGACGCATCAGGATCTGCCTGGCGCCTCGGCGCCGTCGTCTGGATCGTCCGACGATCTCTTTGGCGGCGCGGAGGATCTTGCCAACTCGCCGCTGTTCGCCGATGAGCCGCCGAAGTCTGCCGGTAAAGACGCCGACTTTGCCGCGCCGGATCAGACGGATGAGGCGCTGAGCGCTTCGCCGCTGTTCGCCGATCTGCCTGCGGAGGAGCCGGGGGCGATTGAAGCTTCACCCCTGTTTAACCCGCCGCCGCGCCAGCCGGAAACGAACGACTACGGCGGCATTACGCTGCCGACGCCGAAGGGACGTCTGCGCATCGATCCGGTCGCTTCCACCAGCAGCCAGCCGCAGTCGAACGACAGCGGCGGCGAAGCGTTGCAGGGCGAGCTGTTGCAGGCGCTGCTGGACGGCATGGGCCTGAACGATATGCAGCCGACGCCGCGCTTCGATCGGGAAAACATGCAGCAGCTGGGTCAGATGCTCGGCATGTTCTCGCAGGGCACCGGCGCGCTGCTGTCGTCGCGTTCGATTCTGAAACGCGGCGTAAAAGCGGATATGACGGTGATCCTCGATGACGCCAACAATCCGTTTAAGCTGCTGCCCTCCGGCAAAACCGTGCTGATGCAGATGTTCGGCAGCCGTATGCCCGGCTTTATGCCGCCGAAGCAGGCGGTGCGCGACGCGCTGGTTGACCTGCAGGCGCATCAGCTGGGCATGATCGCCGGCATCCGCGCCATCATCGCCGCCATGCTGCAATCTTTTAATCCGCAGCAGCTGGAAGAAGAGGCGCGTCAGGAAGGCGTCACATCGCGTCTGTCGCTGCCCGGCAGCCGTAAAGCGGCGCTGTGGGAGCATTTCAACCGCCGCTATAACGAAACTGCGGGCGAAATTGAAGATGACTTCCATACGCTGTTCGGCGAAGCGTTTTTACACGCTTACGATATGGAAGTTAACCAGTATAAAGACTCACAGACCGCCTCGGATGAATGATGAATATCACCATTGCCTCAATGTCGAACCAGGGAACCCGCGAGAGCAATCAGGATCAGACGGGCGACATCGTGGGCGAGCGATCCGCCTGCTTTGTGGTCTGTGACGGCGTCGCCGGTTTCCCCGGCGGCGACCTTGCCGCAAAGCTGGCGCGCAACACCATTATCGAGCAGTTTGATGGTGACGAGCATCTCGACGCGCAGCAGATCCGCCAGTACGTCAATAGCGCTAACCGGGCGATTCGCCAGCAGCAGAAGCAAGAACGCGACTACAGCCGGATGGGTACGACGCTGGTCAGCCTGTTTATCGATCGCGATTACCAACTGGCCTACTGGGCGCACGCGGGAGACAGCCGCCTCTACCTGTTTCGGCGCGGCTACCTCTGTCACGTCACGACCGATCACAGCCTGATCCAGCAGATGAAAGATGCCGGACATCAGACCGACGGCATCAACAGCAATTTGCTCTATTTCGCGCTGGGGATGGGCGATGAAGGCCGCGACGCCAGCTACAGCGACGTGGTGCCGATCGAGGACGGGGACGCCTTTCTGCTCTGCACCGACGGTTTCTGGCATGGCGTTTCGCAGCAGCAGATGCAGCAGGCGCTGCATATGGTGAACACGCCGCAAGAGTGGCTGACGCTGATGCATCAGGCATTGAAAAACAACGAGGAACAGTCGGGCGGCGATCAGGATAACTACAGCGCGATGGCCGTCTGGATCGGATCGCCGCAGGATACGACGCTGCTGCACTCGCTCTCCGAGGCGGCGCAGTTTATTCCCCTTCGCGACTAACCATTTTAAAAGGAACGTTATGAAACTTTGGTTAACCGGTGTGTTAACGCTACTGATGGCCACCAGCGCCTGGGCGGAAAATTACAATATCGCCTCTTCCCGTTCGAAAAATCTGGATGTGTGGATCGATAACGTCAAAAGCCAGGCGCCGCAGGACTGGTGCGCGCGTCAGGTGCCGCTGCGCATTGTATTGAAAGGCGACAACTCGACCGCAGTTCTGGACGATTTTATGCCGAAAGTCGGCGCGCTGATGGTGCGCGCGTGCGGCAAGCTCACGACGCTGAACTGGCATACGGAAGACGCCAGCGGAAAATTGTTGGCGCAGGGCAGCGCGCAGAAAGCCAGCGGCTGGCAGGCTATTGTCACGCCTGAAGCGCCGCAGCCGCCCGCCGTGTCGGAAACGTCCGACGCATCGGTCGCGCCCGCGGTGAATCCCGCAGACCTCTCTCCGCCAGCCGACACCACGCCCTGGCTGCAGTTCAGCCTGCTGGACGGTTGTCATTTCCGTACCTGGTGGAAGGACGAGGATCGCACCAGCGCGCTGTTCGTACCGGCCAAAGAGGGGATGAAGTGCGGCGAAAACGGCTGGCTGAGCGGGCAGGGACAGCTAACGCGCATCGGCCACGGCGCCGCGAAAAATCAGCCGGTCACGTTCCTGGAGGGGTTCCCGATAATGGGCCTGACCACGAAAAGCGACAAGCGCGGCCTGCAAATCACTACCGTTAATAACGAACGCATGGTACTGACCAACGAACGTTCGCCGCAGAGCTGGATGATTCTGCCCTGGTCCGCCGATCTCAACGGCTGGCAGGCAACCGGCGTGGTGGCGGTACAGATCAGCGCGGCGGAAGCGGGGGACGAAAGCGCGCTGAAGGCGCGCCTGGATGAGGTGCGCAAGGTCTGGGCCTCTTATCTTAACGACGCGCCGCTGACCATTAAGCTGGTAAATGAACTCTATCCGCAGTTGAAAGATCCCACCGCCGGCGCCTGGCGAACCCTCAACTAATCAACAAGGAAGCGCGATGCACTCTTTACATCAACTGCTGGCGGGAAGCTCGCTGGATGAAACGCTGGCGCGCGTTGAAGCGCAGATTAAAGCCGCACCGGGCGACGCCGATCTGCGCGCCGCGTTTGTACAGCTGCTCTGCCTGGCGGGCAACTGGACGCGGGCGCAAACCCAGCTGAAATCCTGGGCGGCGCTGAAGCCGCAGGCGCAGCCGACGGTGACGCTGCTGGATCAGGCGATCCGCGGCGAGATTCAGCGTGCGGCGGTGTTCGCCGGGCAGGGAGAGCCGCGTCTGCCGGGCGACGCTTATGGCTGGACCGCGCAGCTGTTCTCCGCATTGCAGGCGGATATTGCGGGAGCGCGCGCGCAGGCTGACGCATTGCGTAACGCTGCGCTGGAGGCCGCCGCGCTCAATCCCGGCAGCGCGCTGGCGCAGGGCGATGAAGAGGCGCAGCCGTTCGGCTGGCTGGTGGACGGCGACAGTCGCCTAGGACCGGTTTGCGAACTGCTGGTCAACGGCCACTATTTTTGGGTGCCGTTCAGCGCTATCGCCGCGATGCGCTTCCAGGCGCCGACGAGCGTGACCGACCTGGTGTGGCGCCATACGCTGGTGCAGCTGGTGGACGGCGCCGAACAGGTGTGTCAGGTGCCGGTACGCTATCCCTTTGACGCCGACGCGCAGGATCGCCTGCGTCTGGCGAGCCTGACCGAATGGCGACCGCTGGACGAAGCGCAGCAACACTATGTTGGTCAGGGACAGAAGGTGTGGCTGAACGACGAGGCGGAGTTCCCGCTGCTGAGCCTGGAGACGCTGACCTTTGTCGCCAGCGATGTGGCTGATGCGTAGCGACAGCAAAACGCAGCCGGTCGACAGCGGCGAGCTGCTGCGCGGCGGCTTCCGCTTCCGTAAAGATCAGAACAGCCTGAGCGCGCGCGACAAGCTACAGCCGTCGCTGTTGGATCGCCTGACGGACAACGAGCCGGACAAGCGGCAGGAGAGCAGTAACCAGCAGCTGATTTCGCACAGTACGCTGAGACGCCATGTGCTGCGCGATCTCCAGTGGCTGTTCAACACTATCAACAGCGAAGCGCAGCACGATCTGGCGCCGTTCAGTCAGGTACGCCGCTCGGTGCTGAACTTTGGCGTTTCGCCGCTGGCCGGGCAGCGGATGTCCGATATTGAGTGGCACGATATTCAGCGCAAGCTGACCGAAGCGATCATCAATTTCGAACCGCGCATTCTGCCGCAGGGCTTACAGGTGCGCTGCATCTCCGACACGCGCTCGCTCAATCTGCATAACGTCTTGTCGATTGAAATCAAAGGCCGCCTTTGGTGCGTGCCTTATCCGCTGGAGTTTCTGTTCCGCACCGATGTGGATCTGGAAAACGGCAACTTTGAGCTGAAAGATGTAGGTTAAGCATGGACAGTAAACTGCTCGAATACTACAACCGCGAACTGGCGTACCTGCGCGAAATGGGCGCGGAGTTTGCGGAGCGCTATCCAAAAGTGGCCGGTCGCCTCGGCATGCGGGGCATCGAGGTCGCCGATCCTTACGTTGAACGCATGATGGAGGGCTTCGCCTTTCTGACCTCGCGCGTGCAGCTGAAAATGGACGCGGAGTTTCCGCGCTTTTCGCAGCGTTTACTGGAGATGATCGCGCCCGGTTATCTGGCGCCGACGCCGTCGATGGCGATCGCCGAGCTGCATCCCGACAGCAAAAAAGGGGACATCAATCGCGGCTTCCGCGTGCCGCGCGGCACCATGATGGACAGCCAGCTGCTGAAGAAAAACGGCGTCACCTGCAGCTACACCACGGCGCACGAGGTGACGCTGCTGCCGTTGCAGATCAAACAGGTCGAACTGGGCGGCGTGCCGGCGGATATTCCGCTGGGGCAGATGGGGCTGAGCCAGCGCGGCGCGGTCAGCGCGCTGCGCATCCGCGTCGGCTGCGACAGCAGCACCACGCTCGATCATGTCGATTTCGACCGGCTGGAGTTCTTTCTGAGCGGCCCCGATATCGAAGCGCTGAAGCTGTTGGAGCTGGTGATGCAGCACACGGTGGGAATCTTCTGTCAGACGGTGGGCGCATCGCCGCGCCGTCAGGTGCTGCGCGACGACGCGCTGAAGCAGGAAGGTTTCGAGCCGGATCAGGCGCTGCTGCCGGACGATCTGCGCAACTTCGACGGCTACCGTCTGTTACAGGAGTACTTCGCCTTTCCGGCGCGCTTCCAGTTTATCAGCATCAGCCAGCTGCGCCCGCTGCTGCAACAGGTCGACGGCGAACGCGAGTTCGAGATCGTGCTGCTGCTGGATAAAAGCGACGCCGCGCTGGAGCGCGTAGTGGACCGCAGCCATCTGGCGCTGCACTGCACGCCGGTCATCAATCTGTTCCCCCGCGTCGCCGAGCGCCAGAAGCTCAGCGAAAACAGCCATGAATATCATCTGGTGGTCGATAATATTCGTCCGCTCGATTATGAAATCTATGCGGTGCAGAAGCTCTACGGCGCCAGCGAAGGGCAGCGCGACGAACAAATTTTCCGTCCGTTCTGGAGCACCTACAGCCACGACAGCGGCGACTACGGCGCCTATTTTTCGCTGCGGCGCGAACAGCGCACGCTGTCGGAACATGCGCAGCGTTACGGTACCCGCACCGGCTATGTCGGTTCTGAGGTTTTCCTGTCGCTGGTGGATGAACAGCATGCGCCCTGGCGCGACGATTTGCGCTACGTCACGGCGGACGTGCTGTGCACCAGCCGCGATCTGCCGCTGATGCTGCTTCAGCAGGATCAACAGGGCTTCAAGCTGCCCGATTCGGTGCCTGCCGCCGGACTGACGATGCGCAAAGGGCCGACGCCGCCGCGTCCGGCGCTGGCCGAAGGGATGGCGACGTGGCGTTTGATCAGCCACTTACAGATGAACTACCTCAGCCTGATGGACGGCGAGGATGGCGAAGGCGCCGCCGCGCTGCGCCAGATGCTGGGGCTTTACGCCAATCTGGCGGAGGCGCCGGTGGCGCGTCAGATTGAGGGCATTCGTCATTGCCAGCTGCGTCCGGTGCACCGGCGCGTGCCGGAGCCGGGACCGATCGTTTTCGCCCGCGGCATCGGCATCGAGCTGACGGTGGATGAGCAGGCCTTTTCCGGCAGCAGCCCATGGCTGTTCGGCAGCGTGCTGGAGCGGCTTTTTTCGCGTCTGGTGGCGATCAATAGCTTTACCGAGATGACGTTAAACAGCCAGCAGCGTGGCGAAGTGGGTTACTGGCCGCCGCGCATGGGCAAAAGGGCGCTGATATGAGTCAGACCAGAAGAATGTCGCTGCGTCTGCGCCGTCTGCCGGATCGCTTCTGGGACGAACTGATGCAGGCGCCGTGGCGCTACGATCTGTTTCAGCTGCTGCGCCGCATCGACGCGCAGGGCGGCGAGAAGTATCCGCTGGGACGCGCGCCGCAGCCGCGACATGAGCCGCTGCGGCTTGGGCAGACGCCCTCGCTGGCGTTCGCTCCCTCAACGCTGGCGTCGGTTAGCGTCAGGGAAGGCAGCGCGCTGCATGACGTTTCTATTCTGAGCTTCGGCCTGTTCGGCCCCAACGGTCCGCTGCCGGTGCATATGACCGAGCATGCGCGCGAGCGGCTTTATCATCATCAGGACCCCAGCCTGACCGCGTTCGCCGACCTGTTTCATCATCGGCTGACGCTGCTGTTTTACCGCGCCTGGGCCGACGCGCAGCCGACGGTGTCGCTCGACAGGCCCGACGGACGACGCTTCGACAGCTATCTCGCCAGCCTGATCGGCATGGGACAGCCCGCGCAGCGCGCCAGAGGCAGCCTGAGCGAACACGCTCGCCTGATGCTGGCGGGCCATCTCAGCCGTCACGGTCGCGACGCCGAAGGGCTGGAGAAGGTGCTGCGGCACTATTTCAACGCGCCGGTACGCATTGTGCAGAACATCCCGCAGTGGCTGCCGCTCGACAGGCGCGAGCGAGCGCGGCTCGGCGCAGGCCGTCAGGCGCCGCGCCTCGGCGAATCAATGTTTCTCGGCGTGGCGGTGCGCGACGTGCAGCATAAGCTGCGCATTGATATCGGCCCGCTGTCGCTGGCGCGCTATAACCAGTTTCTGCCCAATGCGCGCCACGCCGTCGAGCTGCGCGACTGGGTGCGGCAGTATCTGGGCGTGGAGTATGTCTGGGAAGTCCGTCTGCTGCTGGCGCAGGATGAGGTGGCGGGCGTGACGCTCGGCGGGCAGGGACGGCTGGGCTACAGCGCCTGGCTTGGCCATCAGCCGACGCCGCAGCCGCGCGGCGACCTGCGGTTCAGCCCGGAGCCGTCCCCTTAACCTGATTTGCGGTAAGCGCCGTGTCATCCGCCGCGGGCGGTCGGACTTACTTTTACCCTGTAAAAAGCGTCACACACTTAACCTATCCGTCAGAGATCATCATGTCAGAAATCAGCCGCGCCGTACTGTTCGGCAAACTGGACACGCTACTATTTACCTCGCTGGAGAGCGCGACGGCCTTTTGCAAGCTGCGCGGCAATCCCTATGTCGAACTGGTTCACTGGCTGCATCAGCTGATGCAGCACCAGGATGGCGATTTGCAGCAGCTGATCCGCCATTTTTCACTGGATGAAGAGGCGTTGACACGCGACATTGTGGCAGCGCTGGATCGCCTGCCGCGCGGCGCGAGCGCGGTTTCTGATCTGTCGGAGCATATCGACAGCGCCGTGGAGCGCGCCTGGGTTTACGGCTCGCTGAAGTTCGGCGTCGCGCAGATCCGCGGCGGCCATCTGCTGATCGGCATGCTGAAAACCTTCAATCTTGCCAACGTGCTGAAGGGCATTTCGCCTCAATTCAGCCGCCTGAGCGCCGACCTGCTGATGGAGCAGTTCGAGACTATCTTCGCCAACAGCAAAGAGGCGCAGCAGGCCGCCGCTCAGCCGCCGGCGACCGCCGCCGCGCCGCAGCAGCAGAGCACGTTGGCGCAGTATGCGCAGGATCTGACGGCGCGCGCGCGCGACGGCAAGATCGATCCGATCGCCGGACGTGACGAAGAGATCCGTCAGATGGTGGATATTCTGATGCGTCGCCGTCAGAACAATCCGCTGCTGACCGGCGAAGCGGGCGTCGGGAAAACCGCCGTGGTGGAAGGTCTGGCGTTGCGCATCGCTGCGGGCGACGTGCCGCCCCCGCTGCGCGACGTTCAGCTCTGGCTGCTGGATATCGGCATGTTGCAGGCGGGCGCGGGCATGAAAGGGGAGTTCGAGGCGCGTCTTCAGGCGTTGATCAACGAAGTGCAGTCCAGCCCGACGCCCATCGTGCTGTTTATCGACGAGATCCACACGCTGATCGGCGCAGGCGGACAGCAGGGCACCGGCGACGCCGCTAACCTGTTGAAGCCTGCGCTGGCGCGCGGTCAGCTGCGCACCATCGGCGCGACCACCTGGGCGGAATATAAAAAGTATATTGAGAAAGATCCGGCGCTGACCCGCCGTTTCCAGACGGTGCAGGTGCACGAGCCGGACGAAGAGAAAGCGCTGCTGATGCTGCGCAGCACCGTCAATACGCTGGAAAAACATCATCGCGTGCTGCTGCTGGACGAAGCGGTGAGCGCGGCGGTGAAGCTCTCCCATCGCTATATTCCGGCGCGTCAGCTGCCGGATAAAGCGGTGGCGCTGCTGGACACCGCCTGCGCCCGCGTCGCCGTCAGCCAGGGCGCGCAGCCGCCGCAGCTGGAGGATTGTCTGCACCGCATTGCCGCGCTGGAAATCGAGCGCGAGATCGCTGAACGCGAAGTGAAAGTGGCGGGCGGCGACAGCGAGCGCATCGCGCGCCTCGACGCCGAGCTGAGCCAGCTGGCGGCGGAGCGCGACGCGCTGGAGGCTCGCTGGCAGCAGGAGCGCGAGCAGGTGGATGCGATTATCGCGCTGCGCGCCCAGCTCTGCGCCGCGTCAGAAGAAGAGGTCGCAACCTTGCAGCAGGCGCTGGCGGAGAAGCAGCAGGCGCTGAGCGAATTGCAGGGCGAAACGCCGCTGCTGTTCGCCGCCGTGGACGGCAACGTCGTGGCGGCGGTGGTCTCCGACTGGACCGGCATCCCGCTGGGCCGCATGGTGAAGAATGAGATCGAGGCGGTGCTGACCCTGGCCGACACGCTTAATCAACGCGTTATCGGACAGCGCCACGGCCTTGAGCTGATCGCCAAACGGGTGCGCACCTCGCGCGCGCGGCTGGACGATCCAAACAAGCCGGTCGGCGTCTTTATGCTGTGCGGTCCTTCCGGCGTCGGGAAAACCGAAACCGCGCTGGCGTTAGCCGAATCGCTCTACGGCGGCGAGCAGAACATCATCACTATTAATATGAGCGAATTCCAGGAAGCGCACACCGTCTCCACGCTGAAGGGCGCGCCTCCGGGCTATGTCGGCTACGGCGAAGGCGGCGTGCTGACGGAAGCGGTGCGTCGTCGTCCCTACAGTGTGGTGCTGCTGGATGAGATCGAGAAAGCGCACCCGGACGTGCATGAAATTTTCTTCCAGGTGTTCGATAAAGGCTGGATGGAGGATGGCGAAGGACGCCATATCGATTTCCGCAATACCATTATTATTCTGACCTCGAACATCGGCACCCCGCTCATCAGCGCCATGTGCGCCGATCCTGAACTGATGCCGGAGCCGGAGGCGCTTGCCGCCGCCCTGCGCGCGCCGCTGCTGGAGGTGTTTCCTCCGGCTCTGCTTGGTCGTTTGCTGGTTGTGCCTTACTATCCATTAAGCGATGTGATGCTGGCTGAAATCGTGCGCCTGCAGCTTAAACGCATCCAGCGTCGTCTTGAAGAAAATCACGGCATCATTTCGCACATTGATGACAGCGTGATTAGCCAGATTGTCCAGCGCTGCACCGAAGTGGAATCGGGCGGACGCATGGTCGATGCCATCCTGACCAATACGCTGCTGCCGCAGATGAGCCAGATATTGCTCACGGCCAGCGCTCGTGATCAGCGTTTCCGTCACCTGCGCGTCAGCTATGACCAGGGTGAGTTTCAATGTCAGTTTGAGGCGTAAGCTTTAGCTATCAGAGAGTTGTCCATCATGCCGGAACACGATAACAACCGGACGGTGCCGAACGCATTGCCGATTGGGTACCGTTTTAATGAGTTTGAGATTAAGGAAGTAATTGGCGGCGGCGGTTTCGGGATCGTTTATCGCGCCTGGGATCATCAGCTGGAACGCACCATCGCCATTAAAGAATTCATGCCTGCTTCGCTGGCGGTACGCAGCGACGACCTGAATCTGGTGCTGCGCAGTGAGCGCTTCAGCAAGACGTTTCATGCCGGACTGAACAGCTTTATTCAGGAGGCGCGGCTGCTGGCGCGCTTTAATCATCCCAACCTGCTGCATGTGCTGCGCTTCTGGGTGCAAAACGACACCGCCTATATGGGCACGGTGTTCTACAGCGGCACCACGCTGTCGCGCCTGGCGGCGCAGCGGCCCGAACAGGTGAACGAGGCCTGGATCCGTCGTCTGCTGCCGCCGCTGTTCGGCGCCATCAACACCATCCATCAGGAAGGCTACCTGCATCGCGATATTTCGCTGGATAACATCCAGATCCAGGAAAATATGATGCCGGTGCTGCTGGATTTCGGCTCCGCGCGCAAGACCATCGGCAACCTCTCCGACGAGACGGAAACCATGCTGCGCCCCGGCTTCGCGCCAATTGAGCAGTACAGCGACGATAACGAAAGCGAGCAGGGGCCCTGGACTGATATTTACGCGCTGGGCGCGGTGCTGCATACGCTGATCGTCGGCGCGCCGCCGCCGGTGAGCGTGGTGCGCAGCATCGAGGATAACTACAAACCGCTGGCGGAACAGCGTCCGGCAGGCTTCTCGTTGCCGCTGCTGCATGCGATTGACAAGGCGCTGGCGCTGAAGCCGGAAGATCGTCCGCAGTCGATCGACGCCTTCGCGGCGCTGATGGAGCTGTCGGTCTCCGACCTGAACGATATCCTTAACGTGAATATTGAAGGGCCGGGCACCATGCTGGTGCCGGTGGTGCCGGAAGCGCCCGCGCCTGCGCCGGTTTCGCCACTGAAACGCTTTATGTGGCCGGGGCTGGCCGCCGCAGGCGTGCTGGTGGGCATCGCCGTCGGCGCGCTGCTCGCCAGCGGAGGCGGCGACGATGCGCCGTCCATCGCCGCGCAGCCTGTAGAGCAAAGCGAAACGCAGGCAACAGCGTCGACGCAGGCGCCGGAAGCGACGCAAACCGCCGCTAACAGCGTGCCGCAGCAGGAATCGACGCCAGCTTCCGCGCCGGAGCCGGAGCCTGTCGCGCAGGTCTATATCAAGCTGCGCATGGGCGACGACGTGGCGCTGAACGGCAACCCGCAGGCGCTGGTGCCGTCGGCGAACGGCTTCGCCTCGCTCCAGCTGCCGCCGGGCGATTACACCTTTACCGTCACCAATCAGGGGACGTCGCGCCAGCAGAAGATCACGGTCGATCGTGAAGGCGTCTGGCTGATCAACCCGCAAAGCTAAAACAATAAAGCGCGGCCGTCTTAACTGGCGGTCATTCATTTCAGGGGTTTATAACGGCAGGAAGGGAAATGGCAAAGGATTCTCCATGGCGCCTGTTGATTGCGGCGGCGCTGGCGCTAACGATTACCGCATGCGATAAAACATCCGATACTGTAAATACTCCCTCTTCGGCGTCGCACGGCGTCGGAACGGCGATTGATGATAAGTTCGCCGCCTTTATCCGGGCGGCGAACAGCGAATCCAGCATGACGTATCATTCATTGCCGGAAGCGTTTTATCACTACCAGCGCGACGTCGCGTCTTTTATGACGACGGGACAAGCGCCCGAGCGCTACAGCGTGGTGAATCCCGCCATGCTGCGCGCCATCAGCGACGCGCTGGCGAACGCGCTCAACATGCCGGGCGCGCTGCCGCCGCTGGATAACGCGGCGCAACAGTATAAAGCCAGTCTCGATAAGATGATCCCGCTGAGCGAGGCGCTGTACGACTATGCCCAGAACAAAACCTGGCTGAGCGACAGCGGCGATCTGGCGCGTCGCAGCCATGCTGAGTACATCGCCGGTTTCGACGCCATCCTGATGCAGCGCGATCGCTTTTTACGCGCGATCGCCGTGGCGAACAACGATCGGATAAAGCTTGCCTGGGAGCAGTCGCCGGAGAACAGCCCCGAGCACTACCGCTACGGCGTGGTGTATCTGTCGCGCCAGACGCTGAAGGCGTTAAACGATCCCGCCCTGTCTGATTCGTTAAACAAAGATGCCGCGACGCTGCATCAGCTCTCCGCCGGCTGGAAACAGCTGGGCAACGGAGAATGTGAGAATATCCTGCACGCGCTGGATGCGTATCTTTCCGCGCTGGACCGCGCCATGCAAGCTCAGGCGCAGGGGCAGGAGACGGCTGACGAAGAGACCATTTTGCCTTTTAACGCGCTGGTCAGCGCCCTGAGTAATAACCGGCAGTGCTAATCCGCGCTGCCGTTTCTTAATTAAACACGCCTTTTTTATTTCCATCGCCCGGCGCCGCCGGGCCCCGCTGATTCTGGAACCGACCCATGTCTGAACGCATCACCGTGCAGCTCCCGCTGGAGGGGCTGCTTTTCTGGAAGCTCGACGGCGTCGAGGCGCTGTCGCACCCCTTTGAGCTGACCGTCACCCTGCTGAGCGCCGACCCGCGCATCGAGCGTCACGCGCTGCTGGGCCAGCCGCTGACGGTCTCCCTGCCGACCGGGCAGTTTCTGTCGGGCACGCGCCACATCAACGGCAAAATCACCCGGATGGCGGTGCGGAGCTAGGAGCTGAGCGGCACGCGCTACGCGGTGTACGCGCTGACCATCGAGCCGGATCTGTGGCCGATGCGGCGGGACAAGAACTCACGCATCTTCCAGGGGCAGACGGCGGTGCAGATAATCCACCGGCTGCTGGCGGAGTACGGGGTGCAGGTGGAGGACCGGCTGAGCGGCAGTTACCGGGAATGGGAGTACTGCGTGCAGTACCAGGAGAGCAGCTTCGCGTTCATCAGCCGCCTGATGGAGCTGGAGGGGATTTATTACTGGTTCCGCCACGAGGCGGACCGGCACGTGATGGTGCTGTCGGACGCGCCGGAGGCGCACGGGCCGTGGCCGGGCTGCGAGGCGATACCCTATCACGTGACGGGCAGCGGCGGGGTGACGTCGGCGGCGGGGGTGAGCCGGTGGGCGCTGGAGGACAGCGTGACGCCGGGGATGTACAGCCTCGACGACTATGACTTCCGCAAGCCGAACGCGTGGCTGCTGCAGGCGCGGCAGAACCCGGCGTCGCCGCGGCCGGGGCAGACGGAGGTGTTCGAGTGGCCGGGGCGCTTTGTGGAGCACGCGCAGGGAGAGAAGTACGCGCGCGTGCGCCAGGAGGAGTGGCAGGCGGCGCACCGTCAGATAAGCGGCGAGGGGACGACGCTGTGCCTGGCGCCGGGGTACACCTTCGCGCTGCTGAACGCGCCGCACGGGCAGGACAACGGGCGCTACCTGACGCTGTGGGTGAAGTACAGGCTGGAGGAGAACCGCTACGCCAGCGGGGGGGGAAAACGGTGCACCACGTTGAGTTCCGGGTGCTGCCGGCGGAGGTGACGTACCGTCCGGCGGCGGCGACGCCGTGGCCGAAGACGTACGGTCCGCAGACGGCGCGGGTGGTGGGGCCGCAGGGGGAGTCGATTTACACCGACCGCTACGGGCGCATCAAGGTGAAGTTCCACTGGGACCGTGAGTCGGCGGGAGACGAGACGAGCTCGTGCTGGGTGCGGGTGTCGAGCGCGTGGGCGGGCCAGGGCTACGGCGGGGTGCAGATACCGCGGGTGAACGACGAGGTGGTGATAGACTTCATCAACGGCGACCCGGACCGTCCGATAGTGACGGGGCGGGTGTACAACGAGGCGAGCATGCCGCCGTGGCCGCTGCCGGCGGCGGCCACGCAGATGGGGTTCCTGAGCCGGTCAAAGGACGGGACGCCGGACAACGCCAACGCGCTGCGGTTCGAGGACCGGGCGGGTGAGGAACAGGTGTGGATCCAGGCGGAGCGCAACCTGGATGTCAATGTGAAGAACGATGCGACGCGTCATATCGGCAGCAATCACAGCCACTACGTGCGTAAAAATGAGCTGCATCGCGTAGAAGCGAATCAGGTGCAGGCCGTAAAAGGCGGCACCGAGATCCTGACGGGGCAGGGCAAGCTGGATGCGACGGTAGAGCAGTATGTGCTGGCTTCCGGTTCGCAACTCCGGCTGATCTGTGGGAACAGCGCTATCGAACTGAACGCCAACGGCCAGATTAACCTGGTCGGAAAAGGCTTTAACCTCTTTGTGGAGGGGGATGGCAACATCACCACCAGCGGCGGCAAGCTGAATCTGAACACGGCGGGCGCGAAGCCCGGCACCACCGCGCCGGGACCGGACCATAAGCAAGATATCAAGCAGGCAGTGGAGGCCCAGTTTACGCCGGGAAAGGAAAGTAAAAGCGCAGCGCCCGCGCAAAAAGGACATGCCGCCGGTCAAGCTAATATCGTATCTGCTTCCCGTACTCCTTCTAAAAACAACGGTGATAATTTTACGAAAATATCCGCAGTAGTGCTGGAAAATGAAGGGGGGTATGCCAATCGTGCTGCTGATAAAGGAGGCCCTACCAACCGAGGAATTGCATGGAACACATGGAAAAAATATGCTAAAGAAGATTTAGGTGTAGAGCCGACACTGGACAATTTGAAAAAAATTACGCGAGAACAAGCAGAAGTAATATATAAAAAGAGATATTGGGATCCCAGTGGCTTTAATGAAATAAAGGATCCAAAGTTAGCCTTAATGAGCTACGACTGGACAATTACTTCAGGCGGGGCTGGCAGAAAAATCCAAAGTTTGTTAAAAGAAGAATATGGAAAGAATATAAATGTTGATGGCGTCATTGGACCGAAAACTATTGAGGCTATGAATAGTGTTGCTGATAGTAAAAACCTAACTGAAAGGATAGGCGCGATCAGAAAGGATTATTACGAGAATTTAGTGCTAAAAGATCCCGGTCAGGCTGTTAATTTAAAAGGTTGGCTTAATCGCGTTAATCGTTGTTTAGATTTGGAGATGGAATGATGTTGAGACATGCTTTATTAATTGTGCTCTTATTTCCTGCATTATGTTTAGCAAATAATTTATTTACAGGGCAGTGGCGCGGAGAGGTTAAGAATAAAAAGCAAGGAATCGATTCTTCAATGAGCATTTGGCTTAAAGAGAATCAGGGGGATATAGTTGGTCGTTACTGTTTAATTTATAATCAAGGGGGGCGTATAGACTGTACTGATGATAATGAAAACAATATTTCAGGCAGGGTGATAAAAAATAATAAAGCTCTCCTTCATTTTGATTCATGGTTTGGAGAAAAAAATGGAGAGGCTGAGTTTACGGTGGAAAATGATCAGGCTGAATGGAAACTGTTAAAAACCCCAAGAAATAGTCAGCATTATATTCCTAAAGAATATAAATATAAGAAGGTGTCTTCCCAGTTTTCAAGTGATTTTGAAAAGAATACTTTCGAAACAGCTGATTATACCGCAACAGTAGCTAACCACTGTGGAGGATTTACTTCGTTATGTGATAAGGTAACGCTAATTCTTATCAGAAATAAAGATAAAGAAGTATATGTACTTAATGGCCGTTATGTTGCTAACAATAAAGAAGCTGGGAAATTTATTTTTCATGATGAGGGGAAAGGGCTATCTGTCACAATCGATAAAAACCTTATGGTTATTAGTAATAATGGTGAGACTTACTCTTCTCCCGGAAAGTGGAATGTGGAAATTTAGTTTAGCAACTTTATTCTAATATATAAGTTGCGTTAATGGCGCGGCTGCATTAATCCCTTTTTTATAACTATCTGAAGGGTTGTTAAAAATGCAGGTATTGCAGCAGCGCGTTAAATAAAAATTTTGTCGCATAATTGTCTGACTGCATCATGAAATTACCTTTCAAACTATTTTTTTAGTTAACTTAGACTGAAATAAAGCCACTGGCAGCTCTATTGACTGAAGTAGGGTGTTTTATTAAGTAGGCTGCAGCTAATTTCCTGTATTTGAATTTATGGAAATAAAAGATAAAAACGCAAGCATTGCTTTTACAGCCTTATTTCAATAACGCATCAAATAAAGTTTATTACTTCCGCCATGCTGGCGGCACGCATTTTCTGCAAGGATCCACTATGAAATATACCCTCCCGGAAGGCTCTTTTACTCTTTTTCCTGCGGCTTGGCAGGATGCCACGATGAATATTCTGCGCGATGAAGAGAGCGGGCTGGCCCTGGTCGTTAGTCGTGGTCCGATACCGGACGGCAGTGATTTTGAACAGGAGTTCCACCGTCAGTGGGAAATGCTGCGCCCGCAGATGGGAGAGATCGAACAGGGTGATTTTATGCGCGTCAGCGCCGGGCCGGAGCGCACTATTCGCGCAGTGGAAGTCGAAACGGTTTTCACACGAAACGGCCAGTCGCAATGGCAGAAACAGCTGGCGCTGCAGGCGCCGGAGCGGCCGGTATTACTGGTTTTCACACTCTCCGCTCAGCGGGCCTTCAGTGAACAGGATGCGCAGCGCTGGGAGACGATCAAACAAACTCTGACGCTGGACGACAATCGGAATGTGTAAGGCATGAGCGATAATAATGCGGCCCGTCAGGGCGACGAAATCATTCACTCCAGCGTTTTCGCCGATATCACCAGTATCGTGGCGGAAGGTGTCGCCTATGCGGCAATCGGCGCGGCGGTGGCTGCGGCGGCGACGGTCGCGGCGCCCGTGCTGGGAGCCGGCATGGCGGCGGCAGGCGTCGCCGCCGTCGGCTCCAGCTGCGTGCTGAGCGGCATCATTGGCGGCGTGCTGGCCAACGTGGCGGGCATCACTGACGATATCAGCGCCGCGGCTGACAGCATCGGCAACGCGATTTTCCCACCTTCGCCTGCCGGTAAGATCGTTACCGGCGCCAGCGATGTTTTGATCAATAACCTGCCCGCGGCACGCGCCGCAGGCGCGTTAACCCCTGCTAACACGCCGTCGCCGCAGCCGCAGCCGCCGGGCAGCTTCGCGGACTATGGCGGCATGTTGCTGGCCGCTGCGCAGCAGTTCGGCGATGAGATGTGGCAACCAACGGTCGCTTCGGCCGCCGCGGGCACCTCACCGCTTGAGCAGGACAAAGTCGCCTGCGAAAAACATTCCGGCCCGCAATATCTGGCGGAAGGATCCAAAAGCGTCTTCATTAACGGGCAGCCCGCCGCGCGCGCTAAAGATCGCACCACCTGCGAAGCGACCATCTCAGATAAGGTTTCACCGGACGTCATTATCGGCGGCGAGACCCTTACCGTGCGTGATATCAAAAGCGGCAAAATGGCCGGGCTGGCGATGACGATGATTGCGCTGTCGCTGATCCGTGGACGTCCAGGAAAGATCCTTAAAAATATGCCCTGCGCCCTGGCGGCGGCAGGCGGCGGCATGCTCGCCGATATGGCAGTGAATGCCGTTTTCGCCTCCGCGCATCCGGTACATGCCGCAACAGGCGTGAAGGTGCTTAACGATGATAACGAACTCGACTTCGCCTTGCCGGGACGTTTTCCGCTGCGCTGGCAACGCAGCTATAACAGCCTGACCACGCGTACCGGGCTATTCGGCCTGGGCTGGGCGACCGTTTTTGACAGCTGGCTAAAGCTCAATGGCGATGAAGCGACCTGGTTCGATGAAACGGGCCGCGAGCTGCGTTTTACCCTGCCGGCGGTAAATCAGGTCTTTTACAGCATCAGCGAAGGTATCATCGTGCGCCGTAATGAAAACGGCGACGTGGCGATTGCTGACGACGATGGCGCAACCTGGCGGCTGTTTAAACCAACGCGCGCCAATCCCGCAGAGCTGCGTCTCGCTTCGCTGAGCGATGAGTACGGCAACGGCCTGGAGACGGGATGGGATGAACTGGGGCGACTGGTACGCATCCATGATGAACCCTGCGCCATCGACGTTACGCTGGCCTACGATGACGAGCGCTTTCCGCAGCGCGTTACCGGCGCCAGCCATTTTGATGGAATACGTAGTTGGCCGCTGATGACCTGGCGCTACGATGCGTACGGTCAGCTGGCCGCAGCGATCGACGCCAGCAGCGTGACCACCCGCGAATACCGCTATAACGACGACGGGCTGATGGTCTGGCACCGCCTGCCGGGCGGCCTGGAAAGCGAATACCGCTGGCAAAAGCTGGATCACTGGCGCGTGGTGGAAAACCGCACCAGCACCGGCGACGGTTGCCGGATTGAATATGACCTGGCGGCGGGTCTGACCACCGTTAAGCAGTACGACGGGCTGACTCGTCAGCCTTTCTGTAACGCGCAGGGGCTGATCACGTGCTTTATCGATGAGCGCGGCGAGAGCTGGCGCTATGAGTGGGATGAGAACGAGCAGCTGACGCGGCGTATCGATCCGCTCGGCAACGCCGTCAGCTTTGTCTATGACGGGATGGGCAACCGGGTGCAGGAAACCGATGCCGATGGCAATACGCGCGCCACGCGCTGGCTGGAGCATCGTGCGCTGCCGGCGGCGGTGAGCGGGCCGGACGGCGCGGCCACGCAGTTCTATTACGATATGCATCATGGCCTGGCGCGCGTAGTGGATGCGTTGGGCCAGACCACGCTTTACCATCGCGACGAGTATGGTCAGGTGGTGGAAGAAGTGGATACCGCAGGCAATACGCGTCGTCAGGAGTATAACGAGGCGGGCCAGATAGTCCGCATGACGGACTGCTCAGGCCGCACCACGCGTTATCGTTATCATCCGCTCGGCTGGCTTGAATCTGAGATCGGGCCTGACGGTGAGGAGACGCGTTATCGCTATGATGCCGCCGGTCGTCCGCTGCAGCTGGAGCGTGCGGAGGGCTGGCAGGAGACGCTGAGCTGGAACGCCAGGGGGCTGCCGCAGGCGCATGAAACCGCGGACGGCAAGCGCA
>ERZ1023456.70-NODE-70-length-23861-cov-5.082458_pt1 | contig 23861 bp, 21 predicted proteins | sample MGYA00380526_ERZ1023456 | MGnify/ENA primary metagenome ERZ1023456 (study PRJEB33173, sample SAMEA4830298) | metagenome | study: EMG produced TPA metagenomics assembly of the PRJEB25223 data set...
GCGCGTCCAGCGACAGACCGTGCTGCGGATCGGTCGGGATTTCCAGCGCGGTCAGACCGAGGCTGGCGAGCAGGGGAAAGAGAAAGAAGTAGGTGGGCGTTTCCAGGCCCACGCAGTCGCCCGGACGGGTTGTGGCGCGCAACGCCAGCTGCAACGCTTCCATGCAGCCATGGGTCAGCGTGACGCCGTCCGGCGTCAGCTTCATGCCCATATAGCTGGCGCGCCGCGCGATCTCCTCACGCAGCCGTTTACTGCCTGGCGGCAGCGCATAGCGGCCAATCATCTGCGGATTGCGTCGCAGCAGCGAGGCGGTGATGCGCGCCAGCTTCGCCGCCGGATAGAAATCGCCGTCGCGCGGGCAGGCGAGCGAAATATTGGTGTAGTCGGGATGGTTTTGCGCCGCGAACACCGTATCGATCAAATCCAGCTGCGCCTGTCCCGGCGCCGCCACGGTGGCGCGATAGCCAGGAACTTTTTCCGGCGCGGGCAGCACGCTGCGCACGTAATAGCCCGACTGCGGGCGCGACTCAATCAGCCCGCGATCCTCCAGCACGCGCCAGGCGCTGAGTACGGTGTTGATGCTGAGCTGCTGCGCGGCGGCGACGCGTCGGATGGCGGGCAGACGACTGCCGGGCGGCCAGGTGCCGTCCTGAATGGCGCGGGCGAAGTCGTCCGCCAGCTGTTGGTAGCGCGTGATTTCAGGCGAGGTCACAGACACAGTTGCTCTCCGGGCTGATGGTTACAATTGATAAATTGGAAATCTGTACCCCTGACAATACTGTTTTGTTGTCTCTGTTACCATTACCGACCGCTGCATAACATAAAGCTTCTGTTTTCAGGCCGGAGCTTGCCATGATTGATCCTTCTTTTTTCAGCTATGTCACCGTGATGTCAATAACGCCGGGGCCCAATAATCTGCTGCTGGCGACCTCAGGCGTCAATTTTGGCCTGCGCCGTACGCTGCCGATGGTGGGCGGCATTCTGCTCGGCTGTTTGATCCAGCTGCTGCTGATGGCGATGGCGCTTGAGCTGCTGCTGGGCTGGATGACGCAGATGCGCCTGCCGCTGACGCTGCTGGGCTGCGGCTGGCTGCTCTGGCTGTCATGGAAAATCTGGCGCGCATCGGCGCCGACGCTCGCCGCGCGTCAGCGGCCCATGTCGACGCTGGGCGGCGCGCTGTTTCAGGCGGTCAATCCCAAAGCCTGGCTGATGGTCAGCAATGTGGCGCTGCTCTATATTGCGGATAATGGCGTAATGATAGTGCTGGCGGGGTACGCGCTGCTGAATTTGCCCTGTATTTTGCTCTGGGCGATGCTGGGGGAGCGGATGCGCCTGTTGCTTGATATCGACTGGAAGCGGCGGTTGTTCAACGGCGTGATGGCGGCGTCGCTGGCGCTGACCGCACTCTGGATGCTGTATGAAGCATGGGGCGGAGGTTGATAAGGAGCACGTCGGGCGACATAACCCGTTCGCAAAGACGCAAAAACGGCATCCCTGCCGGCTCGGCCCGCGCCGTCCATGGCGCGGGACGCTTTGCTCGCCGGTTCATGTCGCCCTTCTGAAGGTGAGGGTGCGCGTCGGGCGACATAACCCGTTCGGCAGGACGCAAAACGGCATCCCTGCCGGCTCGGCCCGCGCCGTCCATAGCGCGGGACGCTTTGCTTATCGGTTTCTGTCACCCTTTTATAACGGTGTCGCCAGGTTACTCCGGCGCGCCGCCGCTGCCCTGCTGCGAAGGCCATTTCCAGTTGCGCACTTCCGGCACATCTTCGCCATATTCACGCACGTAGCGATGATGCTCGGCGATTTTCTCCTCCAGCGCGTCGAGAATCGCGTCCGCTTTGTCCGTTAGCGACGCCACGCGCTGAATCGCATCCTGCGCCAGATGGTAACGATCCAGCTCGTTCATCACCGTCATATCGAACGGTGTAGTAGTCGTGCCTTCTTCCATAAAACCGTGTACGTGGAAGTTGCGATGGTTGTTGCGCTGATAGGTCAGACGGTGAATCAGGCTGGGATAACCATGGAAAGCGAACACCACCGGCTTGTCGACGGTGAACAGCTGATCGAACGCCGCATCCTCCATGCCGTGCGGATGCTGATCTTTGGTTTGCAGCGCCATCAGATCCACCACGTTGACCACGCGCACGCGCAGTTCCGGCAGGTATTCGCGCAGCAGATCGACCGCCGCCAGCGTCTCCATCGTCGGCACGTCGCCCGCACAGGCCATCACCACATCCGGCTCCTCGCCCGGCTTTTCAGTGCCCGCCCACGGCCAGACGCCCATGCCCGCCTCGCAGTGTTTAATCGCCTGATCCATCGTCAACCACTGCGGCTCCGGCTGCTTGCCAGCGATAATCACGTTAATGCGATCCCAGGTTTTCAGGCAGTGATCGCCCACCCACAGCAGGGTATTGGCGTCAGGCGGCAGATAGATGCGTACGATATCCGCTTTTTTGTTAGCGACGTGATCGATAAAGCCGGGGTCCTGATGGCTGTAGCCATTATGGTCCTGGCGCCAGACGTGGGAGGAGAGCAGATAGTTCAACGAAGAGACCGGCTTGCGCCACGGCAGCTTGCGCGTCACCTTGAGCCATTTGGCGTGCTGGTTGAACATCGAATCGACGATATGAATAAAAGCTTCATAGCAGTTAAACAGGCCGTGACGACCGGTTAGCAGGTAGCCTTCCAGCCAACCCTGACACTGATGCTCGCTGAGAATCTCCATCACCCGTCCGTCAGAGGCCAGCTGTTCGTCATACGGGCGCACCTCTTCCATCCAGGTGCGGCTGGTAACGTCGAACACTTTGCTGAGCCGGTTGGAGGCCGTTTCATCCGGCCCAAACAGGCGGAAATTGTCTTTATTGCGTTCAAAGATGGCGCGCAGATACTGGCCCAGCACCTCGGTGGACTGCACCTGTTTTTCACCGGGCGTCGTGACATTCACGGCGAACTCGCGGATGTCGGGCGTATCCAGCTCGCGGCGCAGGCGTCCGCCGTTGGCATAGGGCGAAGCGCCCATCCGCTTCTCACCCTGCGGCGCCAGCGCGCGCAGCTCCGGTCGCAGTCGGCCCTGCTCGTCGAACAACGTCTCCGGTTGATAGCTGCGCATCCACTGTTCCAGAATCTGACGGTGGCCGTCATCTTCGCGACAGGAGGCGACCGGCACCTGATGCGCGCGCCAGAAATCCTCGACTTTTTTGCCGTCGACGGTTTTTGGACCGGTCCAGCCTTTCGGGCTGCGCAGAATAATCATCGGCCAGCGCGGGATGACGTCCGACGTCTCGCCGCGACGGGCGCGCTGTTGATAATCGCGGATCTTGTCGAAGGCGCGGTCCAGCGTGTCGGCCATCAGGCGGTGCATTTTTTCCGGCTCGTCGCCGCAAACGAACAGCGGCTCATAGCCGTAGCCGCTGAACAGCTGATGCAGATCCTCGTCGCTGCTGCGTCCCAGCAGCGTCGGGTTGGCGATTTTATAGCCGTTGAGGTGCAGGATCGGCAGTACCGCGCCGTCGCGCGCGGCGTTCAGGAACTTGGTGCCGTGCCAGCTGGAAGAGAGCGGGCCGGTTTCCGCCTCGCCGTCGCCGATGACGCAGGCGGCGATCAGATCGGGGTAATCAAACACCGCGCCGAACGCGTGCGAAAGCGAGTAGCCCAGTTCGCCGCCTTCGTTAATCGATCCGGGCGTTTCCGGCGCGGCGTGGCTGGGAATGCCGCCGGGGAAAGAGAACTGCCTGAACAGCCGCTGCATCCCGGTGGCGTCTTCGCTGATGTCCGGGTAGATCTCGCTGTAGCTGCCCTCCAGCCAGGTGTTGGCCACCATGCCGGGGCCGCCATGCCCCGGACCGCAGATATAGATCATATTGAGGTCGCGGTGGCGGATAATGCGGTTCAGGTGAGCATAGATAAAGTTCAGACCGGGCGTGGTGCCCCAGTGGCCCAGCAGGCGCGGTTTAATATGTTCGGGTTGTAACGGTTCGCGCAGCAGGGGATTATCCATTAAGTAAATCTGGCCGACCGACAGATAGTTGGCGGCGCGCCAGTAGCGATCGAGCAATGTCAGTTCTTCTTCGGCGCCGGGTTGCGGCTGTGCATGGGTCATGCTTTTCCTCCGGTGACTGCAATCACAAATACGGACATGGAGCGCTTTACCAGACCGTGATGAAATTCAATACTCTTTAACCCTAATAGAAGAAATCTTAATCAGCCAAAAATCAGGCTTTTTTCGGCTGCGCTGGCAAGGAGCTATCCATTGTTCACGTCCGATCCCCATCTCTGGCTGACGACGCTGGTCGTCGCAGCGACGATTCTGCTGTGGGCCAGCGCTCGCCTGCCGGAATTCATTACTGCGCTGCTGTTTTTCGCTGCGGCGATGCTGCTGCATATCGCGCCCGCCGCCAGCGTGTTCGGCGGTTTCGCCTCATCCGCCTTCTGGCTGGTGCTAAGCGGTTTTATTCTCGGCGTCGCGATCCGTAAAGTCGGGTTGGCCGACCGGCTGGCGTAAAGGCTGGCGCCGCATCTCAGCGGCAGCTGGCCGCGCATGGTCGGCGGCGTGATCGTCATCAGCTACCTGCTGGCGTTTGTGATGCCTTCCAATATGGGGCGCATCGCGCTGCTGATGCCGGTAGTGGGCGCGCTGGCGAAACGGGCGGGGATCAAAGAGGGGAGCCGGGGCTGGATTGGCTTGGCGCTGGCGGTCGGCTTCGGCACCTTTCAGCTCTCCGCCAGCATACTGCCCGCCAATGTGCCGAACCTGGTACTGACCGGTGCGGCGGAGACCGCTTACGGCATGCATCCCGGCTATCTGCCGTGGCTGTTTTTACAGGCGCCGGTGGTGGGACTGCTGAAAGGGGCGCTGCTGACGCTCTGTATCTGCCGCCTGTTTCCGGCGCGGCCTGCGGCGGTCATCCGCGCTGACGCCACGACGCCCATCAGCCGTGAGGAGCGGCGGCTGATGGCATTGCTGCTGGTTACGCTGCTGCTGTGGATGACCGACAGCCTGCACGGCGTGTCGCCCGCGTGGGTCGGGCTATGCGCCGCCTGCTTCTGCCTGCTGCCGCGCGTGGGGTTCGTCTCCAGCGAGGCGTTCGCCAGCGGCGTGAATTTCCGCACCTGCCTCTATGTCGCCGCCATTCTCGGCGTCACGGCGGTGGTGGTCGATTCCGGCCTCGGCGATCTGATCGCGCGCGGCTTACTGCGCGTGACGCCGCTTGATCCCGCAACGCCTTTTGCTAACTTCCTCTCGCTCAGCGCCATTACCGGGCTGCTGAATTTTGTCGTCACCGCCAACGGCGTACCGGCGATGTTTACGCCGATGGCGCAGAGCTTCGCCGACGCCTCCGGCTTTCCGCTGGCTAGCGTGATTATGTTGCAGGTATTGGCCTACGCCACGCCGCTGCTGCCTTACCAGGCGTCGCCGGTGGTGCTGGCGATGGCGCTCGGCAACGTGCCGGCGCGCGACGGCCTGCGGCTCTGCCTCTCGGTGGCGCTTATCAGCCTGCTGCTGCTGTTTCCGCTCTACTACGGCTGGTTTTGTCTGCTGGGTTATCTGTAACGGGTGGCGCGACGGGCGGCAACAGCGCCGCTGCGCCAGACGTAAAAAAGGCGGCATAGCGCCGCCTGTTTTCTGTCCGATGCGGATTTACTTGCCGACGACGTCGGCAGTCTGCGTCGGTTCGTCGTTGGCTGCCGCTGGCGTCATCGGCGTATAGTCGAGCTGCAAAATGCGGCTGGTTTCCGCCAGCTCATGCTCGGTGGCGCTGATATTGCCGTTGAGCTTCTGGCCGTAAGAGGGCACCAGCTCTTTTATCTTCGTCTGCCATTCCGGCGTGGCGAATTTATCTTTAAATACCTTTTGCAGCAGGTTCAGCATAATCGGCGCGGCGGTGGAGGCGCCCGGCGACGCGCCCAGCAGCGCGGAGACGGTGCCGTCCTGCGAGGCGATGACTTCGGTGCCGAGGCGCAGCACGCCGCCTTTTTCGGCATCCTTTTTGATGATCTGCACGCGCTGTCCCGCCTGCACCAGACGCCAGTCCTCTTTCTTCGCTTCCGGGAAATAGTCCTGCAACGCCGCATGACGGTCGTCGTCGGTCAGCATCAGCTGGCTCACCAGGTATTTCACCAGGTTGAAGTTATCCAGGCCGACGCGCACCATCGGCAGCAGGTTGCTGGCGGTAATCGAGCCGAACATATCCAGCAGCGAGCCATGCTTCAGGAATTTGGTGGAGAAAGTGGCGAACGGGCCAAACAGCAGCACCTGCTTGCCGTCCAGCACGCGCGTATCCAGGTGCGGCACTGACATCGGCGGCGCGCCGACCGAGGCTTTGCCGTACACTTTCGCCAGATGGCGTTTCACCACCTCCGGGTTTTCGCTGACGAGGAAGGAGCCGCCCACCGGGAAACCGGCATACGCTTTCGCTTCAGGGATGCCGGTCTTTTGCAGCAGCGGCAGCGCCGCGCCGCCCGCGCCGATAAACAGATAGTTGGCATTGACCGCGCTTAACGCGCCGCCGTTCGCCAGGTCGGCGATGGTCACTTTCCAGCTGCCGTTGGCGTTGCGCTGAATATCACGCACTTCATGGCGGGTGCGCAGACGAAAGTTTGGGTTTTTCGCCAGTGAAGCCACCAGCTGGCGCGTGATTTCGCCGAAATTGACGTCGGTGCCGATAGTAATGCGCGTCGCGGCGACCTTCTGCTGCGGATCGCGGCCCTGCATCATCGCCGGCGCCCATTTAGCAATCTGCGCGCGATCTTCTGAATATTCCATGCCGCGGAACAGGGTGCTTTTTTGCAGCGCCGCATAGCGTTTGCGCAGGAAATTAACGTTGTCGTCGCCCCAGACGAAGCTCATGTGCGGGGTGGTGTTGATAAAACTGCGTGGGGTATGCAAGGTGCCTTTCTGAACTAGGGAGGCCCAGAACTGGCGGGAAATCTGGAAGGCTTCGTTAATCTCGATCGCTTTCGCGATGTCGACGGCGCCATTCTTTTCCGGCGTGTAATTCATTTCTGCCAGCGCGGAGTGACCAGTACCGGCGTTGTTCCAGCCGTTTGAACTCTCTTCCGCCACTTTATCCTGCCGTTCTACCATCTCGATAGACCAGCCTGGCTCCAGCTCCTGAAGATAAGTGCCCAGCGTGGCACTCATGATCCCTCCGCCGATGAGCAGTACATCGACGTCCTTTTCCCCTCCTGTCGCTGCATGTTTGCTGAGACCTAAAGCATTCATACACCGCGTCAGAAGTAATGCTGATTTACGCATGAGGCGACATCTCCGTCCGTTGATGAATCAACGGTAATTGCAGGTGAAAGAGACCGTCTTCTGTTCGGCGGATTATCCTCTTTCCATAAATGTCCGAAATCTTCCTGGTTTAACCACACTAAAAGTGCAGGTTAACTGCACGTTATACGTACCGGGAGAAATATAACATTCTCGCAATAAAATTGAATAATTTGTTTAAAATTTAAAATGTGGTTAAGTTTTGAGCAGGCTGAAGCGATTAGCTTCACAGTTTCAGCGCGCGGAATGTTAAAGAAGAATGTAAAGCGCAGCGGGAGAGGACATGTAGGTAAGCGTTCCCTTACTTCATGCAGCAAAGGAACGGGCGAAACGGCGGGAATTTACATCAGATTGAGCTTTTTCACATGAACCAGCACGTTTTTGCCATGGCGCAGCACGGTGCCGTTAACGGTGATTAAATCGTCCGGCTTCACTTCCTGGCCCTGCCAGACCGCATCGTCAATTTGCAGCTGTGCGGTGCCGGACGCGTCGCGCAACACCCAGGTTTTACTGCCGCTCTGGCGCAGGATATTGCCTTGCAGCGTTACCCAGGTGCCGGTCGAAAGCTGCGCCAGCTTATTCGCTGCCGTCAGCTTCTGGTTGTCAGTGACAGCGCGGTAGCCATCTTTCTGATCTTCCGGCGGCGGCGCTTTGCCGTCTGGATTAAAACCGCCATCAGCGGCCAGCGCAGGGGCGGCGATCAGGGCCGCCAGGCATAGCGTCAGGAATTTATGCATAACGGCCTCCTGTTATTTCATTAAGGCAGCGGTGAACTTATGGCGCGCCCAACTGTTCGACGTCGACCCAGCGACGTGCGCCGTCGTGACGCAGACGGCCGTTCATCCGCACCTGATCTTCAGCGTCATAGGTTTTGCCATCAAACACTTTTTTCGGGATCACCAGGTCAATGGTTTCATTGTTGCGACCGCGCAGCTGATAGCTCTGTTCGCCTTTTTGCTTCACGATATAGCCTTCCAGCGTCACCCAGGCGCCGTCGCGCATGGTTTTCACCTCGCTGATGGAGGGCGAAGTGGTGTCTTCCGTGCCTTTATAGCCGCTGTCCTGCGTGCGCGGCGGCGTCTCGCCGCCTTTATAGCCGCCAGCGTCATCAGCGAACGCAGGCAGGGTAAACAGGGCGATCAGGGCGGCGATAGTGAATTTTTTAGCCATAGCTTCTCCTTAATGATTGTCCTTTCGGGCAGGCAAAAAACGCCATATCAGATAATAAGCCTGGCACAGTCTGATAAAGTCGTGAGAAATCAGCGCAGGACCGCTGCAATAACGCGCAGCGGGGACAGGACGCGGGCCGGAAAAGGCGAGTTAAACCTGGCCGAAGCGACGCCAGAGAAAACGCAGCACAAAAAACTCAATGGTGCCCAGCAGCAGGAACCACAGGCAGAGCACAATGGTGTAAAGCTGGTTGAGATCGCTGAAGTGAAACAGCGACATCAGACGTGCCGCCAGCTCCGGGCCTAAAGCGGGCGCAGGCAGCAGCAGCGCGGAGAGAAAGCCCAGCAGCAGAATGCTCATCGGCGCAAGCCAGTTTTCAAAAGTGGATTTCATGGCGGTTAAAAGAGTAAGAAAAACCAGAGCGTTATTGTCCGGGAATTAGCGCGCGGGTTCAACGATTAGCGCCGCTAAGCGCTTCCGCCATTGGGTTATTCATCCCAAACGCTGTTTTATGCACAGACTCAACGGGATGCTCAGTCCCGCATGTAGAAGAATATTCTTGAATAATCAATCTGCTGGCCTCTGTAAAACCGCGAAAAGGTGAAGAAGCGGTCCTCTCGTTTAACCTTTGTTTAAGATAACATTTGCATAATCGTGGCCCATTATGTGATCTGCTTCAAAAAAACGTTGCCGCCCAAAAGGGCAGCCGTTATAATTTCGTTGATTTTTTCAACAAAAGTTATTCAGGCCCACGCTATGAAAAAGTTCTTTCGGTATGTGTTTCGTACTTACGTTGAAACCTTTAAGCATGTACCGCCAGGCGCGCTGAACTAACGGCGCCGCCGCACAGAAACCCCTCGATAACCGCGGCCAGGGATCGGACCGATGGTTATCAAATCCTTCTTACTGCGATAACCCCTCTTTTCCAGCCGTGATGTCAGCGCCGCAGCCCGCCTGTGTCACTCTCTTTTTCTCCTAAATGCCGATTGTTGATAGCCATCGCACACTTTCATGCTCTGCGTCCCACAGGCGGGACGGCGGATAAGGCGAAGCGCCATTTAGCGCCTAAACTTAGCGGGTATCCTTACTCTGAGGGCAGCTGATGAAGAGAACACCCCGGCGGCGCGGGCCAGATAACCGCGCAGTGCTTCTCGGTATGGCCGCCGCCATAGCCGGTACCGCCCTGTTTGTCAGAAAGTGGCGCAAGTGGCAGCAAACTCCGCCGGTCGGCATTCACAGCCATCAGGCGGGCCTGGCAGGCTACTATCAGCAGGTCGGACCGTGGCGCATGTTTACCCGCACCACGCCGGAGACACGCCCTGGTCTGCCGGTGGTGCTGCTGCATGGTCTCGCGCTTTCCGGGCGCGCGATGGAAGATTTAGCCCTGGCGCTCGGATGGGAATATCGCGTGCTGGTGCCCGATCTGCCCGGCTTTGGCGGCAGCGCGTTTCCCGCCTCGCAGCCGGTGTTGGATGTCGACCAGCTGGCGGAGGCGCTGTGGATGTGGATGCAGCAGAACCAGCTGTCGCGGGCGATTTTCGTCGGCAACGCCTTTGGCTGTCAGGTGTTGGCCGCGCTGGCGGTAGCCCATCCCGAAGCGGTGGCGGGGCTGGTTTTACAGGGGCCGACCGTTGATCGCCGTTCCCGCTCGCTGCTGCGTCAGGTCTGGCGCGACTGGCGCAACGGCCGCCGCGAATCGCACCGTTCGGCCGCCGCGCTCTGCCGCGTCGATTTCGCCAAGGCGGGCGTATGGCGCATGGTCGGCACGCTGCGCGCCATGCTGCGCGACCGTATTGAACAACGTTTGCCCCATATCAAAGCGCCGGTACTGGTGGTGCGCGGCTCGTATGATGTGGTGTCGCCAGCGCGCTGGGTGGAGGAGATGGTGGCGCTGTTGCCGCGCGGCGAGCTGATAACGCTGCCAAAGGGCACTCACACGCTGCATTACGTCTATCCCTGGAGCTACAGCCGCGCGATTCGTCCCTTTATTGCCCGCGTGCAGAAGGAGTATGAACATCATGAGTAAACCCCCACGCGGCATCGCCCGCTTCGATTCGTCGGCGGCGATGGTGACGGCGCTCAGTAACGCGCTGCATCAACGTCCCTTTAGCAGCCCCAGCCAGTCGCCGGGTCTCGATCGCGTTTTGCCCGCGCTGAACCTGCTGCCTGAGCGGCTGCGCGAATGGGGTTACGCGGTCGGCGGCATGTCTGAGGGCATCACGCTTGCGCAGGCGCAGCAGCTGGATATCGAAGGCATCGCGCGCTGGGTCGCCGGACAGTATCCACAACAGCATTATCAGGCGGCTTTTGTCGGCTCCTCTAACGGCGCGATGGTGCATCTGGCGGCGGCGATGGGCGTGCCCTGGCTGCCGCAGACGTTCCTTTGTCCAGTACGATCTTCCCATAACGATCCCGATGACGCGCAGCAGGGGGTTACCGAAGGCAAGCCGATTGTTGATGCGCTACTGGCCACTTCGCCGCACATCGCGGTGCATCAGATGCAGGACCCGAATCAGGATCGGCTGATGCTGGAGCAGATGTCCTATTTCCGCCTGAAGCACCGCAAACTGCCGCTGGAATATAATGAGTTTTTACTCAGCGCGCTGCCGCCAGGCGGCACGTTGGTCATTAACCACTGTACCCAGCAGTGGCCCGCGACGCGCACCAGCGATCGCTCGTTTTATCAGTTTGGCTCGTTAGGCGGCGCCACCGAGCAGGAATATTTTGAAGGCGGGCCGCGGGTAATGGAGCATCTGGCGCGCTACGGCAGCGACCGGGAAAAATGGCAGCCGCCCGCGCCGGACGTCACGGTGCCGGAAGCGGAGTGGGGCTTTGACGCGCATCTGATGGCGGAGCTGAAAAAACTGGCGAATAGCCAGGGCTGGAAGCTGGTAGAGCTGCGCTACGAAAACCCGGAGGCGCTGAGCTTCGTCGCCGCCGAGATTTACCGCGACTGGTATATGTCGGCCGGGATTATCGCTTCGCGGCTGGTGGTGGACAATTTTCTGCTGATGGACCCTTGGACCACCATGCAGCAGCACGCCATACCTTTCTGGCTAAGCTTCTGCACCGAGCCGTCCGCCAGTTCGCTACAGCGCTACCTGGACAGGCAGCCGCCGTTCCGCAATATCGATCTGATGCTGTTTTCACACGGTACGGAAAGCATCGGCATGGCGTCCATTGACCGCTGGCAGCAGCTGTTAAACTACGCTACCGATGAAGGCGCGTTTGTCGGCGTCGATACGGAAAAATTTCCACGCGATTTCGCTACGCTGTCGCGCTTCGACCGTGAGCTACAGCAGCGCGCGCCGCTGTTGCCGCCGCCGGATCCGCTCACCGTCGAGTCGTTCCTGGCCGCCGTGCAGCGCTATGGCGATAAGTTTCATGTGGAATGCTTACAGCATAATTAGCCGTTTATTCACGACGCAGGGAGGCGTTGTGCGGCAGGCAAACAGAAAGGGTTAGCTATGGCGAAACGGAGCCGGCCGGCAATGCTCTGATGCAGAGAGAAGGGAACGGTAAAAGGAAATCGCTTGCGAGGCGGCAGAGGTTTTCGCGGGTGTCGGCGCAGGGCAAAAAAAAGCCAGGCCGTCGGGCCTGGCGTAAAAATCTTACTGCGTTTGTTCAGCGATCATCGTCAGTTTCTCATCGGTCGCTTTTTCTTCGTTCAACGTTTCTTCCAGCAGGCGAGCCGCTTCTTTGTAGCCCAGCTTGATGGCCATTGCGCGCAGCGTGCCGTAGGTAGCGATTTCGTAATGCTCAACTTTCTGCGCCGCGCCGATCAGACCGGCATCAAGCACCACGCCTTTTTCAACGGAATCAATCAGTTCCTGCGCTTCTTCCACCAGACCTTCCATCGCGTGGCACTTCATACGTTTGATACGCACTTCCGGGGTCGCTTCAACCAGCTGGTCAAGGCGCTCGATTTGACCTCGGGTTTCTTCGAGATGAGTTTTGAACGCTTCGATAAGTTTTTCATCGCTGGCGGTACGCGCCATTTTCGGTAGCGCACGGCTAATTTGTTTCTCAGCGCTATATACGTCAGAGAGATCGTGAATAAACAGGTCTTCCAGCGTTTTAATACTCATAATTTTCTCCATAACCAAAGGCTAATTCATTAATTAAATATTTCAGGGTAACGCGCCCTGTTAATTTCAGTATAGCCAGGAATAAACAACTGCAACGGCAAAAAGGTAAGATTAAGACTCATCCTGCTTTTACCGCTACGCTTGTTTTAAATAAGGACGCTTACCGAAAAGTCACTTTTATTAGTCAGCGCGCTCGTGGAATAGAAAAACACAAATAAAAATAGCCCGTAGTGCGAGAACGCACTACGGGCTTCACTAATCCTGTCAGGCGGCTGCCCGCTTAAAGATTAGCTGCGACGGCTGTTCTGACCGCCTTTTTTGCCTGCTTCAGAGGCTTTTTCACGGTCATTTTTGAAGTTGCCGCCGCTCTGCTGGCCGCCTTTTTTACCTGCTTCAGACGCTTTTTGACGATCTTCCGCGAAGTTACCTGAACCACCACGATGCTGAGTCATATTATTTCTCCTCGTGTGAGTTAACAGAATGCATATATTTATCAGTGGGGAGACAAATATATGCGCATCCAACGCTTTTAAATCTAGCGGGTAGCAGTGGGATTGCAAGGAAACGGCAGCTAAAAGTTTTTCTTATGGTGAGTAAAAATAACTTAAGTCCGCGTTACGTAACGGTTAAATGAAAATGTTATATTTTATGAATGAGGCCGATAATAACTGTTGCCGCTGAGCTTGTTCACCTGCGCAAATAGAACAGAGACGGTTATCAGGAATGGATGCCAGGATTGTTCCTGGATCGGCAGGCCAGGCAAACAATAAAAATTAGCATTCAGAAACTTCCGCTTCGTTTATTTTGATCTTTAATTAGAGGGCAACACTGATTCCACTACTACGGAGGAGATGACTGATGCATACGACATGGTTACGATCCCGTGAACTTCCTCATCTGGGGACTTTCATCGTGTTGAAGAAAGGAAAAGCCGCGTGGCTGCTGCTGCGCAATGGCGGAGCCGTATTCCGCTCTGTCCGATGGCTGCGGCGGCACAGCCATGCTTTTGAACCGGTTAACGGCCTGCCGCGCGCGCAGTAGTTTTTGTTCAGGCGTCGTCATGCGCGGCGCCTGATCCTTCCGCCATTTTCATCTCTGTTCTTCCTGATTTTGCTGGCTCAGCGCCTGTAAAAAGTGACGTTTCACCGCTTCGGCATCAACGCCGAGACAGATACGCTGCGGCGTACAGTCGGCGAAAGCGTTATGGCGTGAGGCAAGCTGCGTTAGCTGCCGCTGGGTTTGTCCGCTGGCAATGCCGTCGGTGACGACGCGGATCGGCGCCTCCACGCAGTGAAACCAGTCGGGATTTACCAGCCAGCTGATCGTTAAGGTATCGTGCAGCGCCATACCGTCGAAACGCTCTTTTTGCAGGCTGTAATCGAGATAGCTGCGTGAAATGGCCTCCAGCACCGGCTGCTGCAACGCGCGTATCGCCTCGCCGTCGACCAGCACCTGATGCGTCACATCCAGCGGCACCAGCACGATCGGCAGCGCCGAACTGAGCACCTGATCCGCCGCGTGCGGATCTTTCCAGATATTGAATTCGCTAAAGGGCGTGACGTTGCCCGCATGCCCATCGGTGCCGAAGGCGCCGCCCATGATCACCAGCTCTTTTACCTTCGAGACGATCTCCGGCGCCTGGTTAAGGGCGCTGGCGATATTGGTCAACGGACCGATCGCCAACAGCGTAATTTCGCCGGGGCGCGCGTTAACGCTGCGAATAATAAACTCGACGGCGTTCTCCGCTTCGCCGCTAAAAGGGTTAGCGAACACGCCGCCCAGCCCGTCGGCGCCGTGAACCTGCGCGGCGGGCGCGGTCGGCGCAAGCGCAAGCGGGCGCGAACAGCCGCGATAAATCGGCGCGTCGATCGCCATCTTCTGACAAAACAGGCGGGCGTTTTTCACCGCCTGATCCACCGTCACGTTGCCGAATACGGTCGTTATGCCCAGCAGCCGTTGCGTGCGGGCGGCATAGGCGAGCGCGAAAGCGTCGTCCACGCCGATATCGGTATCCAGAATAATGTCGCGCACCTGTTTTCTCCCCGGTTTAGGTTGTCGCCTGTCAGCATCGACGATTAGGCGAACGGCGGCAAGCGGACCTTTGATTCAGAGCCATGATTAATTAGCAAAGCATATAAAACCGGCCCCCTTGTCCGCCCCCACAGGTTTATTCAACGCCCAATCCTTACCTGCCGCTTCAATTCCTTTTTGAATTAATGAGTTATAGAACATGGCGGCTGCCTTTAGCGATATGCGAACAAAATATCAGCAACTATTTTGTGATTGCTCTCAATAATTGGCGCCTCGCGGCTATCAGGGAAATAGTTAAGCCGCTAATGTCAGCCAGGTTTGCTGAATTTCATTATCACCGCTCGTACAGCGCTATCTGATTTGCATTTCGCACTCAATACCGTCGGGAAGGTTAAAAATGGCAATTAAAAGCAATCCACAGGATATTGATAAACTAATCGATTTGGTCGGCGGGAAGGGCAATATCGCCACCGTCTCTCACTGTATTACGCGCCTGCGATTCGTGCTTAACGAACCGGCGAAAGCGAAGCCGGCCGAAATAGAAAAGCTGCCGATGGTAAAGGGTTGCTTTACCAACGCCGGGCAGTTTCAGGTAGTGATCGGCACTGACGTGGATGACTGGTATCAGCTGCTGTTGAAGCAGACCCAGCTAAGCGGAACAGATAAAGAGAGCGCCAAGCGCGTGGCGCGGCAAAATATGAAATGGCACGAGAGCCTGATTTCCCATTTCGCTGAAATCTTCTTTCCCCTGCTGCCCGCGTTAATCAGCGGCGGTCTGGTGTTGGGTTTTCGTAATCTCATCGGCGATCTGCCGCTGTATAACAACGCGCCGCTTACCGAGGCGTCGACGGCCTGGAAAAGCATTTATGACTTTTTATGGCTGATCGGCGAAGCAATCTTTTTCTATATTCCGGTGGGCATCTGCTGGTCGGTGGTGAAAAAAATGGGCGGCACGCCGATTCTCGGCATTGTGTTGGGCATTACGCTGGTTTCGCCGCAGCTGATGAACGCCTATCTGCTTGGGCAGCAGACGCCGGAAGCATGGGATTTCGGCTGGTTCGCGATTGATAAGGTCGGCTACCAGTCGCAGGTGATCCCGTCGATTCTGGCGGGCCTGACGCTGGCGTGGATAGAGCTGAAGCTGAAGCGTATCGTACCAAACTATCTGACGCTGGTAGTGGTGCCGGTAGTATCGCTGCTGGTGGCGGTGTTTCTGGCGCACACCATTATCGGGCCGTTTGGCCGCATCGTCGGCAACGGCATCGCATGGGGCGTTAGTCACCTGATGACCGGGCCGTTCGCGCCGGTAGGCGCGGCGCTGTTTGGCTTCCTCTATGCGCCGCTGGTCATTACCGGCGTGCATCAGACTACGCTGGCGGTGGATTTGCAGCTGATCCAGAACCTCGGCGGCACGCCGGTCTGGCCGGTTATCGCGCTCTCCAATATGGCGCAGGGCTCCGCGGTGCTGGGCATTATTTTTATGAGCAAGAAAACCAACGAGCGCGAAATCTCGGTGCCTGCCGCCGTCTCCGCCTATCTTGGCGTAACGGAACCGGCGATGTACGGCATTAATATAAAATATCGCTTCCCCATGCTGTGCGGGATAATCGGATCCGCCTGCGCTGGATTGATTTGCGGGCTGGCCGGGGTAATGGCGAACGGCATTGGCGTCGGCGGCCTGCCGGCGATCCTGTCGATCAAAACCGCGTACTGGTCGATCTTCGGCACCGCGATGATTGTCGCAATTGTGGTGCCGCTGCTGTTAACCATGGCGGTTTATAAGCGCAAGCACGCTACCGGCAAGCTGTTGGTAGTATGAGCCGCAGTTGAAAAAACGGCGGCGCAGGCCGCCGCCGTGCGGGTTAAAAGTATTTCAGCCAGCGGATATCGCGCCGCTGCTGTTTCAGGCGGCTGAAGCGGCGCACCGGCCACCAGAGCAGCAACGCCAGCGCCAGCATGCAGAGCCACAGCTGCCAGACGGCGTCGAAGCCGAACCAGTCGCCCTGGTTTTTCCCCCAGCGCGCTTCGGCCAACAGGTAGAGCGCCTTCAACACGTAGAGATGCAGCAGATAGAAAAACATCGGCGCGCTGCCGAACACCGCCAGCCAGCCGATAAAGCGGCTCTTCTCTTCCACGCGTTCAAACAGCGCCAATAAGGTCAGCCCCACGCCCAGCGTCAGGCAGAGAAACAGCAGCGAAGGCGGATATTTGGTGATATTGAAAACGCCATCGCGCTTTCGCCCAGCGTCGCGCCCGCCTGCCAGGGTTTTTCGCCGTAGCCATTGATCAGACGCAGCGCCGCAAACAGGCCGAGCAGACCCGCAGCGGCGGCGAACAGCGCCCGGCCTCGCTGTGCGCTGCGCCAGCCAGGTTGCCAGAGCTGTCCGGCGCAGTAGCCCAGCGCGATTACCCCGACCCACGGCAGCAACGGATAAGAAGTGCGCATCCGCAGCGTATCGCCGATCTCAATCCAGCCGCGATCGTGCAGAATCGCCCACGGCAGATGCCACGGCGAGCCTGGCGCGGCGTGAATACCGTCGAGCAGGTTATGTCCCGCCACCAGCAGCACGCCGACCGCGGCGATCGCCCACAGCGGCAGCCACAGCAGCGCGCTCAGCGCCAGCATGCTCAGGCCGATAGCCCAGATCACCTGCAAATAGAGGACTTCAGGCGGGAAGCTAAAGGTCCAGGCGAAGTTAACCAGCGTCAGCTCCAGCGCGATCAGCACCACGCCGCGCTTCAGCAAAAACAGCGAAACCGCTTCGCGGCTCTGCTTTTTCTGCTGATAGAGCGCGGCGGAAAGGCCCGTCAGAAAAACGAATACCGGCGCACACAGGTGCGCCAGCGTGTGGCTGATAAACAGCGCCGGATCGGTGTGCGCGACATCGATCGGATCGGACAGCTGTTTATGCAAAAAAAAGGTTTCGCGTACGTGATCCAGCAGCATCAGCAGGATCACCAGGCCACGCAGCGCATCGATGGCCTGCAGGCGTTGAACGAGCTTATCGGACATATCCATTTCCCAGAAGACTAAAGGCGAAATGTTATATCATAACAAAAAGCAGCGACTCAACGATCTTTACCTGGAACGGCGGCTAAGGAGAGACGCGCAACGCCTGCTGGCCTGGCGCTATTGTCTGACGCGCCCGGCGCGGCTAAAATCAGCGGCATCAAGGTGATGGCGTGCCACCTTTCCTGACCGCGGCTCTTCAGAGCGCTTATGACGCCTGACGCGACGCTTTCTTAACGGGAAGGTGTGCCGCATGTCAGGACGTCGACCTCTTCCTCTATGCGACATACCCTGTGAATCATTCCTTTTACTTTCTGGACCTTAACGGCGATGTTGAAATCGATGCTGGCGGTAATGCTGGGAGGCGCGGCGGGCTGTACGCTGCGCTGGTTAATCTCTTTACGCTTTAACGCCCTGTTTCCCAGCCTGCCGCCCGGCACGCTGCTGGTAAACCTGCTGGGCGGGCTGATTATCGGGATGGCCACCGCCTGGTTTATGAAAAATCCGCAGCTGTCGCCGGAGTGGAAGTTGCTGATCGTGACCGGGCTGTGCGGCGGCCTGACCACCTTCTCTACCTTTTCCGTTGAAATCATGACGCTGATGCAGAGCGGCAAATACCTCTGGGCGATGGGGCATGTGCTGACTCATGTCATTGGGTCGCTGCTGATGACCTTCGCCGGTTTTATGCTGGTTAACCTGCTGGGTTAGGTCAGCGCAGCGATCGCCTTCTACAGTTAAACAGGGCGGCGCGTCTGCGGGCGCGCCGGTTTTCCCGCTAACAAGGAGGGACTATGACGACTAACCGTACATTTCTTAACCTGGTGCTGCTTTCCGGCGACGCGCAGACGCAGCTGCAGGCGGCGAAAGAGGCCGGTTTCGATGAGGTGGAGATCTGGCAGGAAAGTATCGAATCGGCGGATGGCGGCGCGACGGCGGTGCGTGAACGGGCGCAACAGCTTGGCATGGGCTTTACCAACTGCCAGGTGCTGCGCGATTTCGCCGGCGCGCCGCTGACGCTGCGCGCTGAAAAACGTCAGGTGGCGCAGCGATTTTTCCGGCTGGCGCAGGCGATTGGCTGCGATACGGTGCAGGCGCCCGCCTGTACGCGCGACGACTGCCAGGCGGCGCTGATCGACGAGGATTTACGCTGGCTCTCCGCTGAAGCGGCGCGCCACGGCCTGCGGATTATGTATGAGCCGATGGCCTGGAGCCGCGTCGATAACCGGCTGGAGCCGACCTGGCGACGACTGGAGCGGCTCGATTTGCCTAACGTCGGGCTGGTGGTAGATCTGTTTCATATCGCCGCGCGCGGCGACGACGCCAGCGTGCTGGAGAGCATTCCGGCAGAGCGGATTTATGAAGTGCAGCTGTGCGATATGGCCGAGGCGGTGACGCCGGGCGATATGGCGCATCTGGTGGATACGGCGCGCCATCGTCGGCTGTTGCCCGGCGACGGCAATCTGCCGGTGGCGGAATATGTCGCCGCGCTGAAGCGCAAGGGCTACCGTGGGCCGGTCGGCATAGAAGTGTTTAACGATCAGCTGCAACAGCAGCCGCCGACGCGCGCGGCACAGCAGGCGTTTGCCGCGCTAAGCCGTTGTTGGTCATAGCGGCCGATGTCGTGAGCGCGGCGAGCGAGCCTCATCCGTCGCATTCAGAAAACCGCTGGCGACAGCGGTAAGCGCTGAAGGAGATTATCTGCGCGGACGGGAGCGAACCGCCGGATTACAGTCGGCTGCCGACGCCGAAGCAGCGGGCGATAAAGGCCACTGCCCGCTGCGCGCCTGCGCCGGAAATCGTGTGGCCGATGCCCGCTTCATACTGTGTCTCTACCGGCACGCCTGCCGCCTTCAGCCGCAGCGAGGCGGATTCGCTCTCTTCCCAAGGGATCACCGCGTCGACCCTGCCGTGCACCAGCAGCACCGGCGCGTGGCGCACCGGCATCAGTGGTTCGGGCGTTGCCAGTCGGCCGGAAAAAGCCACCACGCCCGCCAGCGGCCAGCGCCCGGAAGCCAATGCGTCCAGCGCCATAATCGATCCCTGAGAAAAACCCACCAGCAGCACGTTTTCCGGTTCGGTGACCTGATGCGCGCTCAGCAGTCCGTGCAGCGTTTTGTCAAAGGCGGAGCGGGCGGCGATCACGCGTTCGGCACGGTTCTGCGGCGTAATGCCGTCAAGGCTGAACCACTGGTAGCCGGGGCCGTGATCGAAGCGAAAGGGCGCGTCGGGCGCGGCGAAGGCGGTGGCGGGCAACAGGGGGGCCCAGTGCGGGCCAAGCCCGGCCAAATCGTCGCCGTTGCTGCCGACGCCGTGCAGAAAAATCACCAGTTTTTTTGTCATCTTCGCCTCCGCATAAAAAGTTTTAGCATGCGCTTTTACGCCGCAGAGTTAAACCCTCGCGCCAAATTGCACTAAGCTCAGAGACTCGTCGATTAAAAAGTGAGCGTGCGTATGCTGTTTCGCCGTTTCGAACGTTACATCAACATTTTTCAGGATGCCCCCGGCGAGGCGCCGCCTGAAACCGTATGGGCCTTCTACCGTTATTTCCTGCGTCAGGTATGGCGCAGCTTCGCCGCGCTGCTAACGGTTGGGTTGATTACCTCGTTGATTGAAGTGGCGCTTTACCGCTATCTGAGCCAGCTGATCGATATGGTTAACGCCTCGACGCCGGCCAGCTTCTTTCACGAGCACTGGGGCACGCTGCTGTGGATGGCGGCGGTGGCGATGATTTTGCGTCCGATGTTTATCGGCCTGCACGATCTGCTGATCCACCAAAGCATCGGGCCCAGCCTTGGCAGCCTGATCCTCTGGCAGAATCACAGCTACGTGCTGCGCCAGAGCCTGAAGTTTTTCCAGAATGATTTTTCCGGGCGCATCGCGCAGCGCATTATGCAAACCGGCAACGCGCTGCGTGATTCGGCGGTGCAGCTTGTCGACGCCATCTGGCACGTTTCCATCTACGCTATCACCTCGCTGGTGCTGTTCGCCGAGGCGGACTGGCGGCTGATGCTGCCGCTGATTATCTGGATCGTCGCTTACGCCAGCACGCTGCGCTACTTCGTGCCGCGCATCAAGGCGCGCTCGGTGGTTTCGTCTGAAGCGCGCTCGAAGCTGATGGGCTGCATTGTCGATGGCTACACCAATATCACCACCCTGAAGCTGTTCGCCCATACCGATCTGGAGCAGCGCTACGCGCAGGAAGCGATCGGCGAGCAGACCGAAAAAACCCAGCACGCCAGCCGTATGCTAACCAGCATGGACGTGACGCTTTCCACGCTGAACGGCCTGCTGATTGGCGGGACCTGCGGCCTGGCGCTCTGGCTGTGGAGCGAATCGCTGATTACAGTCGGCGCGATCGCGCTGGTTACCGGGCTGGTGATCCGCATCGTCAATATGTCCGGCTGGATCATGTGGGTGGTGAACGGTATTTTCGACAATATCGGCACGGTGCAGGATGGCCTGACCACCATCGCGCAGCCGCTGAGCGTCACCGACGCGCCGGACGCCAAACCGTTGCGCGTCCAGCAGGGCGCCATCCGTTTTGACAGCGTGCGCTTTGACTACGGCGGCGGTCGTCAGGTGATTAACGATCTGCATCTCGATATTAAACCGGGCGAGAAGATCGGGCTGATTGGCCCGTCAGGCGCCGGGAAATCGACGCTGGTCAACCTGCTGCTGCGGCTGTATGACCTGAACGGCGGCCGCATTACCATCGACGGGCAGGATATCGCCAGCGTCACGCAAACCAGCCTGCGCGCGCAGATCGGCATGATCACCCAGGACACCTCGCTGCTGCACCGTTCGATTCGCGATAATCTGCTGTATGGCCGTCCCGACGCCAGCGAAGCGGAGTTGTGGACCGCGATTCGCCGCGCGCGCGCCGAAGAATTTATTCCGCTGTTGTCAGATAATCAGGGGCGCAGCGGGCTGGACGCGCACCTCGGCGAGCGCGGCGTGAAGCTCTCCGGCGGGCAGCGTCAACGTATCGCCATCGCCCGCGTGCTGCTGAAAGACGCGCCGATTCTGATCATGGATGAGGCGACCTCGGCGCTCGATTCCGAAGTCGAAGCGGCGATTCAGGAGAGCCTGGATACGCTGATGGAGGGCAAAACGGTGATCGCCATCGCCCACCGTTTATCCACCATCGCCCGGCTCGACCGTCTGGTGGTGCTGCAAAATGGCAGGATTATCGAAATCGGCAACCATCAGCAGCTGCTGGCGCAGAACGGGCTCTATGCCCGCCTGTGGCGGCATCAGACCGGCAACTTCGTCGGCGACTATTAAGCCTGTTATTCACCCCGGCGGTAGGGGAGCGACGCGCGCGCTTCCTCCGCCCACTGGCGCACGTCTTCCCGCTCCTGCTGTAAGAAATCCGCTATCGCCATCTGCAATCCCTCGTGGCGCAGGTAGTGCCACGAGCGGGTTATCACCGGCTCAAAGCCGCGCACCAGCTTATGCTCGCCCTGCGCGCCCGCGTCGAAATGGCGCAGCCCGTTAGCGATAGCAAACTCCATTCCCTGCCAGAAGCAGGTTTCGAAATGCAGCCGGTCAAACTCCGCCAGGCAGCCCCAGTAGCGGCCGTAGAGCGTATTGTCGCTGAGCAGGCTAAAGGCCATCGCCACCGGCTGCGCCTCGCGCTGGGCGAAAACCACGCGGATCGCCGTTGGCATCCGCTCCGCCAGCAGGCTGAAGAAGTCGCGCGTCAGGTAAGGCAGCTGGCCGCGCACCGCGTAGGTGTTGGCGTAGCAGCTGTAGACGAAATCCCACTGCGCCTCGCTCAGTTCGCCGCCGCTGAACCACTGAAAGGTGATGCCGTTTTCAGCCACCTGCGCGCGCTCTTTGCGGATCTGTTTACGCTTGCGCGACATCAGCGTATCAAGGAAATCCTGAAAATCGCGGTAGCCGGGATTATGCCAGTGGTACTGGCAGCCGAGGCGCTCCAGCCAGCCGGGCTGCGTCGCCAGCAGCGCATCGCCGCGCGCGTCGGTGAAATTGATATGCGCGCCGGAGAAGCCGTGCCGCGCCAGCGTTTCCGGCAGCGCCTCCAGCAGCGCCGTCAGCGCCTGCGCGTCGCCCAGCAGCCGCGGCCCGCTGACCGGGCTGAACGGCACCGCGCCCAGCCATTTCGGATAGTAGCGAATACCGGCGCGGCGGCAGGCGTCCGCCCAGCTGTGGTCAAAGACATATTCGCCCCAGGAGTGGCTTTTGCCGTAGCCGGGCAGCGCGGCGCGCAGGCGCCCCTGTTCGAACCAGGCGAGATGCGCCGGCTGCCAGCCGCTTTCCGCGCCGACGCTGCCGCTCTCTTCCAGCGCGCTGAGAAAGGCGTGACGTAAAAAGGGCTGAGTGTCGGACAGCAGGCTGTCCCAGTCGTCGGCGGAAACGGCGTTAAGCGAAGCAAGAAAGGAGAGCGACATCAACAGACTCCGGCAGAGAGCGGGCCGCCTGGTGACGGCCCGCCCGAAAGTGAATATTCACCTTAGCATATTCCCGCGCGCAACCGCTTAGTCGCTGTTCTCACGCATGTTCAGCGCCAGCGCGCTGGCCGGATCGAACAGCGACAGGCTTTCGATCTGGTCGAGCAGGATAACCTTGCGGAACGCCAGCGCCGACTGCGGCTCCGACGTCAGCGTAATGTCATGTTTGGCGTACCAGGCGCTGTAGTTATGCTCCACAATCAGGTCGAGCGTTTTGCTGTCGCGGTAGCCGCTCAGCATCGGGATCAGCACCACGTTATTGGCGTCGGCGCTGTCGAAGGACGAGGTGTGGATCATGCCGATATAAATGCGATGCGAGGTAAGGGTGATCCACGCCAGCTCTCCCTGTTCCATGCACTGATAGAGCAGATGCTCCACGCCGTTGGAGCGCGACAGCGAATTATAAAGCTCGCGGCGGCCCTGACCGTCGAGACGCGCGCTGCCCGCCCAGTTGGAGCGATAGAGGCAAAACAGCACGGCGAAGGTGAGCATAATCACTACCGGCGCCTGGATGCCGAGAAAGCTCCAGTTCATAAACTCAATGTGGTAGCTGTGATGCTCCGCGCCGAAATAGTGCGGAAACGCGTTCATGGTGGCGGACGCGGCCAACAGCAGCAGCCAGATAATGGCGGTAGCGATAACGCCCTGAATCACGAAAATACAGCCGTAAAGCGCCACCAGAAAATAGACGTCCCAGCCGAAGGTGCGTTTGAATTTAAAACGGGTGGAGAGGTCGCGGCTGCTGTACCAGTAACCGCAGACCATCAGCACCATAAATATCGCCGTTCCCATTTTATGCCCCCTTTAATGCT
>ERZ1023456.80-NODE-80-length-20193-cov-4.441305_pt1 | contig 20193 bp, 18 predicted proteins | sample MGYA00380526_ERZ1023456 | MGnify/ENA primary metagenome ERZ1023456 (study PRJEB33173, sample SAMEA4830298) | metagenome | study: EMG produced TPA metagenomics assembly of the PRJEB25223 data set...
AGGCTGCCGACAAAGCGGGCGATCATCCCGGCGCCGAGCAGCAGGCCAATCTTCTCTGCGTCCAGGCCGGTGCCTTTCAGCCAGACCGCCCAGAACGGCAACCAGATGCCATAACAAAAAAAGTAGGTGAAGTAACCGAGTGCTAACCAGTAAGTCGAACGAACCGTCATATATCCCCCGCCATTGAGGCGCCTGGTTTAGCAAATTAACGAAACATAAGCAATTTTGGCGGCTTACAAAGAAAAACGCCCCGTTCACAGGAACGAGGCGTTTGTTTAGCGCAGAGGGTTAAGCTCAGGCATAAACCGGGAAGCGCGCGCAGATCTCGAGGACTTTTTGCTTCACGCGTTCGATAGTGGCTTCATCGTTGATATTGTCCAGCACGTCGACAATCCAGCCGGCCAGCTCGCGTACTTCCGCTTCTTTAAAGCCGCGACGGGTCACCGCCGGGGTGCCGATACGGATGCCGGAGGTGACGAACGGGCTTTTCGGATCGTTCGGTACGCTGTTTTTGTTAACGGTGATGTTAGCGCGTCCTAAAGCGGCGTCCGCTTCTTTACCGGTCAGGTTTTTATCCACCAGATCCAGCAGGAACAGATGGTTATGGGTGCCGCCGGAAACTACGTTGTAGCCGCGCTCCAGGAAAACTTCCACCATCGCTTTGGCGTTTTTCGCAACCTGCTGCTGATAAACCTTAAACTCCGGCTCCATCGCTTCTTTCAGCGCGACGGCTTTGCCTGCAATCACATGCATCAGCGGGCCGCCCTGGCCGCCAGGGAAGACGGCGGAGTTGAGTTTTTTATACAGATCTTCGTCACCGCCTTTCGCCAGGATCAGGCCGCCGCGCGGACCCGCCAGAGTTTTATGGGTGGTGGTGGTGACGATATGCGCATGCGGAACCGGGTTCGGATAGACGTCTGCGGCGATCAGGCCCGCCACGTGCGCCATATCGACAAACAGGTAAGCGCCAACGCTGTCGGCGATTTCACGCATTTTCGCCCAATCGCAGACGCCGGAATAGGCGGAGAAGCCGCCGATGATCATTTTCGGCTTATGCTGCTGCGCCAGAGTAGCCAGCTCGTCATAGTTAATTTTGCCGGTTTCATCGATGCCGTACGGCACGACATTGTAAAGTTTGCCGGACAGGTTGACCGGCGAACCGTGCGTCAGGTGGCCGCCGTGTGCGAGGTTCATGCCCAGAATAGTATCGCCCGGCTGTAGCAGCGCGGTGTAAACCGCGAAGTTAGCCTGTGAACCGGAGTGCGGCTGTACGTTGGCGTAGTCGGCGCCGAACAGCGCTTTAGCGCGATCGATCGCCAGCTGCTCGACGATATCGACATATTCGCAACCGCCATAGTAGCGTTTGCCCGGATAGCCTTCGGCATATTTATTGGTCAGCTGTGAACCTTGCGCCTGCATGACGCGCGGGCTGGTGTAGTTTTCTGAAGCAATCAGTTCAATATGCTCTTCCTGACGCACTTTTTCTTGCTCCATCGCCTGCCACAACTCGGCATCGTAATCGGCAATGTTCATCTCTCGCTTTAACATCCGCATCTCCTGACTCAGCTAACTTTTAACGGCAATTTTTAGCCCTGACGGGCGAAGGCCAACAGTGTAAACCCTTTTGCAGGGTGAAGCATAGCGTCAGGGACGGGTTTTTACGCAAACGATTGGCTTGAGCGCTGGCAAGGCTTAGGTGGCAATTTATCTCTCCACGCGAATCGGATATTTCTTCAACGCCACCTTGCCGTTTTTTCATTACTCTTAACAGTAACCCCCTTTATTTTTACGGTCTTATTTACAAACGCAACCGGCAACCTTTAACATGCATATAAAATTCATGTTATGAATCTACCAGGAGAAGCCCATGCTTGATGCTCAAACCATCGCTACCGTTAAGTCCACCCTCCCCGCCGTCGCCGCCACCGGCCCTGCCCTGACCGCTCACTTTTATGACCGGATGTTTACCTATAATCCCGAGCTGAAAGATGTGTTCAATATGAGCAATCAGCGCAACGGCGATCAGCGTCAGGCGTTATTCGACGCTATCTGCGCCTATGGCGCCAATCTGGACAACCTGGCGGCCCTGCTGCCTGCGGTGGAACGTATTGCGCAAAAGCACACCAGCTTCTCCGTTAAGCCCGAGCAATATCAGATCGTCGGCAAGCATCTGCTGGCGACCATTGATGAGATGCTGCACCCGGGCGACGAAGTCCTGGAGGCCTGGGCCAAAGCCTACGGCGTGCTGGCTAACGTCTTTATCAATCGTGAAGAAGAGATTTACCACGCTAATGAAGAAAAACCTGGCGGCTGGCGCGGCACTCGCCCTTTCCGTATTGAGGCGATCGAACAGCAGAGCGAGGTAATCAAAAGCTTTACGCTGACGCCGGTCGACGGCAAACCGGTAGCGGATTTCCAGCCCGGCCAGTATTTGGGCGTGCATGTGCAGGACCCCGATTTCGCCAACCATGAAATTCGCCAGTATTCACTGACCCATGCGCCGAACGGCCACCATTATCGCATCGCGGTCAAACATGAACCACAGGGCACCGTCTCCGGCTGGATGCACGGCAAAGCGAAAGTGGGCGATGTGATTAATCTGGCGGTGCCGGCGGGCGATTTCTTCCTCCAGGCGGCTCCGTCGATGCCGGTGACGCTGATCTCCGCAGGCGTCGGCCTGACGCCGATGCTATCAATGCTGCATGGTTTGGCGGCGGAAAAACATCCGGCGCCGGTAACCTGGCTGCACGCGGCGGAAAACGGCTCGCTGCACGCGTTCGCGAACGAAGTGGCAGAGACCGGCGCACAGCTGCCTCATTTCCACAGCTATACCTGGTATCGTCAGCCGTTGGACGCGGATGCCGGACGTTTCAATGCGCAGGGCACGATGGATCTGTCGGTGGTGGCGTCCGAGCTGAACGAGCCTGACCGTCAGTTCTATCTCTGCGGCCCGGTCGGCTTTATGCAATTCATTGCCCGTCAGCTGTTGGACGCGGGCGTGCCGAACCAGCATATTCACTATGAGGTGTTTGGTCCGCATAAAGTGGTTTAAGCTGATCGTTTGAACCAACGCATGCACGGGTGAGCAATGAAAACGATCGGTTTGCTGGGCGGAATGAGCTGGGAGTCTACGGCGCTTTATTACAAAATCATCAACGAAGGCGTACAGGCGCGGCTTGGCGGATTGCACTCCGCCAGGCTGGTGATGTACAGCGTCGATTTTTATGAAATAGAACAGTTACAGGCGACCGGCGACTGGCAGACGGCGGGTGAAAAGCTTGCCGACGCCGCCCGTGCGCTACAGGCGGCCAATGCGGATTTTATCGTGCTGTGCACTAACACTATGCATAAGGTCGCCCCCGCCATTCAGTCGGCGGCGTCGCTGCCGCTGCTGCACATCGCCGATGCGACGGCCGAGGCGGTGAAATCATCCGGCGCGGGCAAGGTAGGCCTGTTGGGTACCCGCTTCACCATGGAGCAGCCCTTTTATAAAGCGCGCCTGGAGCAGCAGTACGGCATCGAGGTGCTGGTGCCGGACGAGGCCGGACGTGAAACCGTGCATCAGATCATCTATCAGGAGCTATACCTGGGCCATATCAACGCCGCCTCGCGTGAAAAATACCGGGCGGTGATTGCCGAACTGGTGGCGCGCGGCGCCGAGGCAATTATTATGGGCTGTACAGAGATTACGCTGCTGATTGATCAAGAGGATGCAGAGGTGCCGCTGTTCGACACCACGCGCATCCATGCCGAGGCCGCCGTCGCGCTGGCGCTGGCGTAATTTCGGCGCCCGACGGGTTTCACGTCGCACGGCGCCACCTGAAGCGGCCCTGCTTCAGATAATAAAAAAGCCAGCCTTTGACGGGGCTGGCTTTTTTCAGCGCGGGCGATCAGATCGCTTCTTCGTCTTCTTCGCCGGTACGGATGCGCACTACGCGCGCCACATCGTACACAAAGATTTTGCCATCGCCGATTTTGCCAGTCTGCGCGGTTTGCATAATGGTATCGACACAGGTATCGACGATATCGTCAGCCACTACGATCTCAATTTTAACCTTCGGCAGAAAATCGACCATATATTCCGCGCCGCGATAGAGTTCCGTATGCCCTTTCTGGCGGCCAAATCCTTTTACTTCAGTCACGGTCATGCCGGTGATGCCGACTTCGGCCAGCGCCTCGCGTACATCGTCGAGCTTGAACGGTTTGATAATTGCGTCAATCTTTTTCATAACGGACCCTTTTTCTCTCCCTCCGTGGCCGGACGGGTAATACTCAGTATACGTGCGATGGACACGCCCTGTCTTTTTCGCAGGCTAAGCTACCATATCTGGCGGCGCAAGCGGCAGTAAAAACTACTCTTTGAAGTCGTTGGCATCCAGCTCGTGACGCGCCAGCAGCTTGTAAAATTCGGTGCGGTTGCGCCCCGCCAGCCGCGCTGCGTTGGTTACATTGCCTTTCGTCATTTGCAGCAGCTTGCGCAGGTAGTTCAGCTCAAACTGATGGCGCGCTTCGACGAACGTAGGCAACGCGGTGTTTTCACCCGCCAGCGCCTGCTCCACCAGCGCTTCGCTAATTACCGGCGTCGAAGTCAGCGCCACACACTGCTCGATCACGTTCACCAGCTGACGCACGTTGCCGGGCCAGCTGGCGGTCATCAGACGCTTCATCGCATCGGTAGAAAAGCTGCGGACAAAAGGCTTGTGCCGCTCCGCCGCCTGACGCAGCAGATGATTCGCCAGCAGCGGAATATCCTCCGCGCGCTCATGCAGCGCCGGAATTTTCAGGCTGACCACATTCAGGCGGTAGAAGAGATCTTCACGGAACTCCTGTCTCTCCATCGCTTTCGGCAGATCGCGATGGGTGGCGGAAAGGATGCGCACGTCGATATCAAGGTCGCGGTTGCTGCCCAGCGGACGCACCTTACGCTCCTGCAACACGCGCAGCAGCTTAACCTGCAGCGTCTGCGGCATATCGCCGATTTCATCGAGAAACAGCGTACCGCCCTCCGCCGCCTGAAACAGCCCTTCGCGCGCGCTGACCGCGCCGGTAAACGCGCCTTTGGCGTGTCCGAACAGTTCCGATTCCAGCAGCTGCTCCGGCAGCGCGCCGCAGTTGATAGCGATAAACGGCTTGCCGGCGCGCGGACTGGCGGCATGGATCGCTTTCGCCAGCACCTCTTTTCCTGTGCCGCTCTGTCCATTGATCAGCACGCTGACGTCCGATTGCGCCACCATGTGCGCCTGCTCCAGCAGACGCTGCATCAGCGGGCTGCGGGTGACGATCGCCTCCCGCCAGGCGTCATCGCTGGCTGGCGCGCTGTGCGCCAGCGCCTCATCGATGGCTTTATATAGCGCGTCACGGTCGACCGGCTTGGTCAAAAAGCTAAAAACGCCCTGCCGCGTCGCCGAGACCGCTTCCGGAATCGAACCGTGCGCCGTCAGGATAATGACCGGCAGACCGGGATGGAGGCGCTGAATTTCACCAAACAGCGCCAGGCCGTCCATTTCATCCATGCGCAGATCGCTGATCACCAGATCGACCTTTTCTTTATTCAGCTGGCGCAGCGCGTCTGGCCCGCTGTCGGCGGTAGTGACCTGAAACCCTTCGCTGGTCAGACGCATGCCCAGCAGCTTCAGCAGCGCGGCGTCATCGTCAACCAGCAGCAGACGGGCGGAGTTATGTGGCATTATTGCGCCTCTTTTTCGTTACTGTTTACGGCGGATGTCGGCGCAGAAGCGCCGGTGACGCTGTTTTCATCGCTATGGCTATTCTCAGAGACATCCGGCGATTTTCGTGAAGAGAGCTGACGCTCAATATCGGTTAGCGTCGACAGCTTGCGGCGCGTCTCCGCCAACTCACGGCTTAGCTGCGCCTGTTTTTGCCGCAGGGCGTCAAGCTGGTTGTCGCTTGACTGTTGCAGATGATGGTAGCGCGTACGCGTTTCCGACAGATCGAGCTGGGCCGCCTGATTAGCACGCCACAGCTGCATCAGCGGCCGCACCGACGCGGGAAAGGCGACGCTGAAGCTGTCGAGCTGAGCGATATACTGTTGGCGCTCGACCGGCGTTACGTTGCCGTTATCCAACAAAATCCCCTGTTTAAAGCTATTTTGCCAGCTGGTGGGCGGCCAGTTATGAGCCTCGGCGCGCGCCGCTATCGGCGACAGCCGCGCCGCGCAGTCGGTGGCGCGCAGCCAGTAAAGCGGGTTTTTGATGCTGTTGCCGTCGTTAATTTGCCAGATGCGCGCGCAGTCCACCGCCAGATAATCGACGATATTGATTTCCGGGTCGGGAAGCGACGCAGCCTGGCGCGGTAAAACGCTATGCGACGGCGCCTGGCAAGCGGCAACCAGCAGCATGGAAAGCAGCGCCAAACGTCGGCCAATGCGTTGTGCGACAGAAAAAGTAAAGAAGGTCATCGCGATTATTTCCCGACGCTTAAATTAAGTTCGATACGAAAGCAGACATCCGCCTCCTCCTTGTGAATAAAATGCAGATCGCCCTGCATGCGCCGCAGGCAATCTTTTGCAATGCTCAGCCCAAGTCCGCTGCCTTTGACCGCGCCCTTACGCTGTTGTCGCCCCTGAAAGAAAGGTTCAAAGATCATCGTCTGCTCCGCTTCCGGGATAGGCGTGCCGGTATTGGCGACGTCGATCCATACCCGATTGCCGTGTGTCTGGGTACGAAACCAAATGGTACCGGATTCACTACCGTAATAGACAGCGTTGGAATAGAGATTATCGATCACACGCGTCAGCAGCACCGGTTCGGCGCGACAGGTGGCGGCCTCCAGCTCAACGTGCGTCTGCATCAGCTTGGCGCGCGCCGTAAGGGCATGCGCATCGATCACGCTGTGAATGATTTGCGACAGGTCGACCGTTTCCAGCGGCTGCGGCGTATCGGCCAGCTTGCGGTTATAGTCCAGCAGCTGTTCGATCAGCCGCTGCAAATGTCGGCTGCTGCCGTCGAGAATGGCGACCACCTCTTTTTGATCGGCGGTGAGAGGACCGGCCACCTCGTCCGCCAGCAGCTCGGTGCCTTCACGCATGCTGGCCAGCGGCGTTTTCAGTTCGTGAGAGATATGGCGCAGAAACTCATGACGCTGCGATTCCAGCCACGCCAGACGTTCGCTCAGCCAGAGGATACGCTGCCCCAGCGCGCGGATCTCACGCGGCCCTTTAAAGCTGGCCATGTTGCCCAGCGGCCTGCCCTCGCCCAGCCGGTTGATCATTCGCTCCACGCCCTTTACCGGACCGATAATCATCCGGGTAAACAGCAGCACCAGCGCCAGCGTCACCAGAAACAGCAGCAGCGCCTGCCAGCCGAAAAATTGGCCGCGCTCGGCAATCTCGCGTTGCAGCTGCAGACCGCGGGAAAAGGCGGATTCGCGCGTCGCCTGCACCATCGCGGCGTTAGCGACGGAGAACGTTTCCAGACTGGCGGCGGCGGCGTTAACAGGATTGCTGTTCAGGCAATGCAGCTGCTCCAGCTGGGTCAGCGTCTGCCGCAGGCTTTGCCAGGCGCGCAGATCGGGCAGCACCTGCGCGTGGGCGTCCAGCATCTGCGAATAGCGCGTGCGCTGCGTCTGATAGAGCCGCGCCAGCACCGGATCGCCCAGCACGCAATACTGGCGGTAGCTGCGCTCCAGCTCCAGCGCGGTGCGCGCCATCGCCTCGCTGCGGCGCACGTCGGTCAGCGTGGTGCGGTTGGTATCCGCCGCCTGCTGGCTCAGCGCGGAGAGGCTTTCCCACGCCTGCCAGGCCAGCACCAGCAGCGGCAGCAGCACCAGCAGAAAAGCCATCAGCACCAGCTGACGCAGGGAACGGGGAAAGAGTCGCCAGTTTTTCACGCGCATTATCCTTGGTTGAAGTGAGGTTGATGCTAGCGAACAACGAGGCGGGAGGAAAGTCTGATCAAGACAACGGTGCGGGATAGCGCGCAAAATAAAACGGCAGAGCCGAAGCCCTGCCGTTTTAAGCGCGACGACTCTTCATCGCGCCGGGAATAGGTGGTGCCTAACTCAACGTTGCGCCCGGTGTTTGATAAAGCCGCGAACGGCTGTTATCGGTACGTGGACGGCAGGCACCGTTTTGTGCGTCATTCGGGATTTTTATGAAGCGCTAGACCGCCGAAGCAGGGCTGTCATAAACAGGTGAATGAGCCACTGCGGATATATTAGCAATTGTTATGCCAATTTAAAATAAAAATATTTAACTGCTTGATTAAGATAAGGTTAAAAAGCAGCGCCATTGGCACAAGAGGATTATTACGCGGATAAGAGAGAAGTTTTATTAATAAGGGCGTCAGATTGTCGCTATTTAGCTACAGTATCTCATCAAAATATGTTACTCCATAAATTTCAACCACTTAAATGTCTCCTTTTAGAGACAGTTAAACTACCTGACTGTCGCAATCTGGCAACGGCTCCGCTAAAGATAAAAAAAACCGCACCCGAAACCGGTGCGGTTGCAGACTCACGCGACGCGAGTGTTAACCAAGCTGCTTGCGCGCATTACGGAAAATACGCATCCATGGGCCGTCTTCGCCCCACTCTGCCGGATGCCAGGAGTTGCTGACGGTGCGGAATACGCGCTCCGGGTGCGGCATCATGATGGTGACGCGGCCATTCTCGCTAGTCACCGCCGTAATGCCGTTCGGCGAGCCGTTAGGGTTGGCCGGATAATTTTCCGTTACCTTACCGTGGTTATCTACGTAGCGCAGCGCCACAATGCCTTTCGCTTCCAGCGCGGCGAGATGCGCGCCGTCGCGCACTTCCACAAAGCCTTCGCCATGCGAGACGGCGATCGGCATGCGCGATCCTGCCATCCCCTCCAGCAGCAGCGACGGGCTGGCCGCCACTTCCACCAGGCTAAAGCGCGCTTCAAAACGTTCTGACTGGTTGCGGACAAAACGCGGCCACAGGTCGCTGCCGGGAATCAGCTCACGCAGATTCGACATCATCTGACAGCCGTTGCAGACGCCCAGCGCCAGCGTTTGCGGGCGATGGAAGAAGGTTTCAAACTGGTCGCGCACGCGGCTGTTGAACAGAATCGACTTCGCCCAGCCTTCGCCTGCGCCCAGCACGTCGCCATAGGAGAAGCCGCCGCACGCCACCAGCGCCTGCATTTCCTCCAGCCCGATGCGGCCAGCCAGCAGATCGCTCATATGCACGTCCACCGCATCGAAACCGGCGCGGTGGAAAGCGGCCGCCATCTCAACATGGGAGTTGACGCCCTGCTCGCGCAGCACCGCAACTTTGGGGCGCGCGCCGGTAGCGATAAAGGGCGCGGCGATATCTTCCTGCGGCTGGAAGGTCAGATGAACGTTCAGGCCCGGATCGCTGTCCTCTTTTTTCGCCGCGTGTTCCTGGTCGGCGCAGATCGGATTATCGCGCAGGCGCTGCATCTGCCAGGTAGTTTCCGCCCACCAGACGCGCAGCGTAGTGCGACTTTCGCTGTAGATCGCTTTGTCACCTGAACGCAGGGTAAAGCGATCGCCTGGCAGCGCTTTGCCGAGATAGTGCACGCAGTCGCTCAGGCCGTGCGCGCCCAGCAGCGCTTCGACCGCCGCGCGATCCTGCGCCGCTACCTGAATGACCGCGCCCAGTTCTTCATTGAACAGGGCCGCCAGCGTATCCTCGCCCAGCGCGGCGATATCCGCGTCGATGCCGCAGTGTCCGGCGAAAGCCATCTCCGCCAGGGTTACCAACAGACCGCCGTCGGAGCGATCGTGGTAGGCCAGCAGTTTGCCCGCGCTGACCAGCGCCTGCATAGCGTTAAAAAAGCCTGCCAGCTGCTGCACGTCGCGCACATCGGCCGGCTTATCGCCCAGCTGACGGAAGACCTGCGCCACCGCGGTGGCGCCCAGCGCGTTATGGCCTTTGCCAAGGTCGATCAGCAGCAGCGCGTTATCTTGTTCCGCCCGCAGTTGCGGCGTAACGGTGCGGCGCACATCCTCGACGCGTGCAAAGGCGGTAATCACCAGCGACAGCGGCGCGGTGATTTCACGCTGTTCGTCACCCTGCTGCCAGCGGGTTTTCATCGACATGGAGTCTTTGCCCACCGGAATGGTCAAACCCAGCGCCGGACAACGTTCCCCGCCCCCCGCTTTTACCGCCTCATAAAGGCCGGCGTCTTCGCCAGGGTGACCGGCGGCGGCCATCCAGTTAGCGGAGAGCTTGACGCGCTTCAGCGCGCCAATATCGGTCGCCGCCAGATTAGTCAGCGCCTCGCCGACCGCCAGACGCGCCGAGGCGGCGAAATCGAGCAGCGCGACCGGCGCGCGCTCGCCCATTGAAAAGGCTTCGCCGTGGTAGCTGTCGAGGCTGGCGGTCGTCACCGCGCAGTTGGCTACCGGCACCTGCCACGGGCCAACCATCTGATCGCGCGCCACCATGCCGGTTACGCTGCGGTCGCCGATGGTGATCAGGAAGGTTTTTTCCGCTACGGTCGGCAGATGGAGCACGCGCTTCACCGCCTCTTCCAGCGTCATGCCGTCGCGCGCCAGGGCTTCGTTCTGCGCCTGCTGACGACGCACATCGCGCGTCATCTTCGGCGTTTTGCCCAGCAGCACGTCCAGCGGCATATCGATCGGCTGGTTATCGAAGTGGCTGTCGGAGAGCGTCAGGTGCTGTTCTTCCGTCGCTTCGCCAATCACCGCATAGGGGGCGCGCTCGCGCTGGCAAAGTTGATCAAACAGCGCCAGCTTGTCCGGCGCCACCGCCAGCACATAGCGCTCCTGCGATTCGTTGCACCAAACTTCCAGCGGGCTCATGCCCGGCTCATCGTTGAGGATGTCGCGCAGGTTGAAACGCCCGCCGCGGCCGCCGTCGCTCACCAGCTCCGGCATGGCGTTCGACAGGCCGCCCGCGCCCACATCGTGGATAAACAGAATCGGGTTCTGCTCGCCCAGCTGCCAGCAACGGTCGATCACTTCCTGACAGCGGCGTTCCATTTCCGGGTTGTCGCGCTGTACCGAAGCGAAATCGAGATCGGCGTCGGACTGGCCTGACGTCATAGAAGAAGCCGCGCCGCCGCCCAGACCGATATTCATTGCCGGGCCGCCCAACACGATCAGTTTCGCGCCAACGCTGATTTCGCCTTTCTGAACGTGATCGGCGCGGATATTGCCGATACCGCCCGCCAGCATGATCGGCTTATGGTAGCCGCGCAGTTCGCTGCCGTTGTGGCTGTCGACCCGCTCTTCATAGGTGCGGAAATAGCCGTTCAGCGCCGGACGGCCAAATTCGTTGTTAAACGCCGCGCCGCCCAACGGGCCTTCCGTCATGATGTCCAGCGCGCTGACGATGCGATCGGGCTTGCCAAAATCCTCTTCCCACGGCTGCTCGAAGCCGGGAATACGCAGGTTGGAAACGGAGAAGCCCACCAGACCGGCTTTTGGCTTCGCGCCGCGGCCGGTGGCGCCCTCATCGCGGATTTCGCCGCCGGATCCGGTCGCCGCGCCAGGCCACGGCGAGATCGCCGTTGGGTGGTTATGGGTTTCCACTTTCATCAGGATATGGGTCGGTTCCTGATGGAAATCGTAAACGCCGCGCTGCGCGTCGGCATAAAAGCGACCGACCTCGGAGCCTTCCATCACCGCCGCGTTGTCTTTATAGGCCGACAGGACATAATCCGGCGTCTGCGCGAAGGTGTTTTTGATCATTTTGAACAGGGATTTCGGCTGAGCTACGCCGTCGATCACCCAGTCCGCGTTGAAGATTTTATGGCGGCAGTGTTCGGAGTTCGCCTGAGCGAACATATAAAGCTCGATATCGTTCGGGTTGCGCCCCAGTTTTTCAAACGCGGCCAGCAGGGAATCAATCTCGTCGTCGGCCAGCGCCGGGCCAAGTTTCTGGTTAGCCTGCTCCAGCGCCGCGCGCCCCTGCGTCAGGATATCCACGCTTTGCAGCGGCTGTGGCTGCTGCTGAACGAATAGCTTTTCCGCATCGGCCAGATCGTCATACACGGTTTCCATCATGCGATCGTGCAGCAGCGCGGCGAGCTGCGTCCACTGCGCTTCCGTTAGCTGCGGCGCCTGTACGTAAAACGCCAGACCACGCTCCAGACGACGCACCTGCGGCAGATCGCAGTTGTGCGCGATATCGGTCGCTTTAGAGGACCAGGGAGAGATGGTGCCCGGACGCGGCGTTACCAGCAGCAGACGCCCTTGCGGCGCATGTTCGGCGAGAGAAGGACCATATTTCAGCAGGCGTTGCAGGCGGGATTTTTCTTCTGCGTTCAGCGGTGCGCTGACATCGGCAAAATGGACATACTCGGCGTAAATATCACTCACCGGCAGGTGAGCGTCCTGAAAACGGGTCAGCAGTTTGTTTACACGAAATGCCGACAGGGCGGGCGAACCACGCAGAATTTCCATCATTAAGATCTCTCGTCAGAGCGCCGGAGGACGCTTCTTTGGGCGCAACAGGGAAAACGGGCGATATTATAGAGAAACGGCCCGCCTAACGAAACCGTTTGCGTGGATTTTTCCGCGCCTGGAATTAGCCTGAAAATTGCGCATATCCTGCTATTGCAGTTGCTCTGCGCCGCTTTGTTGCGCAAAATGCCCCACGCTCTGGGATTTAATAGATAACAAACGCTGCCCGAAGAGACAGAGGCCTGAGAGCCACCGAGAGATAAATATTTGAAATATTTGAAAATTAATTATCTGCTGATCGGGTTGATTACCGTCCTGCTGGCGGTAGCGCTCTGGCCGACCATTCCCTGGCACGGCAGCGCGCAAGACAAGATCGCGCAGATAAAATCGCGGGGGGTGCTGCGAATCAGCACCATTAATTCTCCGCTAACTTACTACACCAGCAACAATGCCCCGGCCGGAATGGATTATGAGCTGGCGAAGCGCTTCGCCGATTATTTGGGCGTCAAACTGCAGGTCAATGTTCATCAGAACCTGAACGACCTGTTTGACGATCTCGACGACGGCAAAGCCGATCTGCTGGCTGCCGGGCTGATTTACAATAGTGAACGGCTGGCGCGCTTCCGCACCGGCCCCAGCTACTATTCCGTTTCGCAGCAGCTGGTTTACCGCATCGGCACGCCGCGGCCAAAAAACCTGGGCAATCTGAAAGGCCGACTGACGGTTGCCTCTGGTTCAGCCTATATGTCGACGCTGCGTAATATCAAAGAGAATCAGTATCCCGATCTGGACTGGGCGATCTCGACCGATCAGGGACCGAAAGCGCTGCTGGAAGCGGTCGCCAACGGCGAGCTGGATTACACCATCGGCGATTCAGTCACCATCGGCCTGTTGCAGCGCATTCACCCGCAGCTGGCGGTGGCGTTCGACATTACCGATGAGGAGCCGGTCACCTGGTATATGCAGCGTGAAGAGGACGACAGCCTGAACGCGGCGATACTCGACTTTTTCAGTCAGATGGAAGAGGAAGGCGCGATGGCGCGGCTGGAGGAGCAATATCTCGGTCACGCCGGCGCCTTCGACTATGTCGATGCGCGCACGTTCCTGCGCGCTATCGACGATATCCTGCCCGATATCCGCCCGCTGTTCGAGCGTTACGCCGCGCAGATCGACTGGCGCCTGCTGGCGGCCATCTCCTATCAGGAATCGCACTGGAATCCTCAGGCGACCTCCCCGACCGGCGTACGCGGGCTGATGATGCTGACGCGCAACACGGCAGACAGTTTGCAGGTGGCGGATCGTCTCGACCCGGAGCAGAGCATCCGCGGCGGCAGTGAATATTTGCAGCGCATGATGGAAAAGGTACCGGAGTCGGTACCGGAAGATGAACACATCTGGTTTGCGCTGGCGGCCTATAACATGGGCTACGCCCATATGCTGGACGCGCGCAAGCTAACGCAAAAACAGGGCGCCAACCCCGACAGCTGGGCGGATGTAAAGCTGCGCCTGCCGATGCTGAGCCAGAAACGCTATTACAGCCAGACCACCTACGGCTACGCGCGCGGCCAGGAAGCCTATAACTATGTGGAAAATATCCGCAAGTATCAGCTCAGCCTGGTCGGTTATTTACAGGAGCAGGAGAAAAAACTGGCCCAGCGTAAAACGCTGGAGGCCACGTTAGGGGAAGGTTATCCGGCGGTCGCGCCCGACATCGCCATGAATTAAGCGGCGCTGCCCGGCGTCGCCCCCTGCTCTGCGGCACGCTGCGCCTGACGCTGCGCCCGCTTCTGTTCGCGGCGCATACGAAAAAAGTCACTGAGCATCGCGGCGCATTCGTCCGCCAGCACGCCCTGTTCCACTCTAACCTGATGATTCATGCCGGGATGTCCCAGAATATCCATCAGCGATCCGGCAGCGCCGGTTTTCTCATCGCGCGCGCCGAATACCAGACGACCGATACGGCTATGAACAATCGCTCCGGCACACATAATGCAGGGCTCCAGCGTGACATAGAGGGTGGTGTCCAGCAGGCGGTAATTTTCCAGAACTTTGCCGCCTTCACGCAGAGCCATCATCTCCGCGTGCGCGGTTGGATCGTGCTGTCCTATCGGCCGGTTCCAGCCTTCGCCGATCGCTTTATCGCCCTGCACCAGTACCGCCCCGACCGGAACTTCGCCCTGCTCGCGCGCCCGACGCGCCAGCTGTAATGCATAGCGCATCCAGTATTCATCAATCGTTTCGCTCACGGTACTCTCCAGCGGAAAAATGCGGCTGGCATTATAACCAAACCTGTTGGCTGACAAAATTATTCCAGCTGTTGCAGTTCGCCCTGCGGTGTTACGCGCCAGCGGTGCTGGCAGAAAAAAAGCAGCGGGTTGTCCTGTTTGCTGTCGCTATAGCCGCTGTACAGCTGCAGCGGCGTACCGATCTGCTCTTCCAGCTGCACCACTTTTTCATGGCCCAGGCAGCGCAGGCTAAGGATGCGTCCGCCCCATGCACGCTCCATCTGGCTGGCGATCAGCTTGACGCGCGGCAGGAAGGCGGAGTCGTAGTAGACCTGCTCCACCAGCGGCTGCGGCGAACCCGTAATTAACCAAACGTCGGCGTCGTTGCTGCTCAGGTAATCGGTCAGCCGCTGCTGCACCACTGGAAACGCCACTACCCGTTGGCGGAACCAGCGCGCGAAACTCGCCTCGCGGCGCTGAAGCGCCGCTTCGCTATGGCCGAAGGTGATCGACCAGAGCAGCAGGCTCATCGGCCAGCGCGCCGCGCGTCCCTTAATCAGCAGCCCCATTCCCACTATCGGCAATAGCGGAACCACCAGCAGCAGGTTCAGCGGTTGTCGCCACAGCAGATAGCGCATAAAGGTGCCGAACATATCCTGTTGATGTAAGGTGCCGTCCAGATCGAAAAACACTACCCGTCGTTGCGAATCCGCCATTAACCCCTTCTCCTTCATCAACCTTTCGCTTCAGCCTTCATTAGTGTAGACAGTAGCAGCAATAGCTGGCTAACGGCAGCCTCATCGCAATGTGATTTGGCATCAGGGGCAATCCGCGTTATACAATTAGAGAATCAATGTCTTATGCTTACTCTCCAGTGAGTAAGCTGCTCAGGCAGCAGGCCACACTATTACCGCCCCGCTGCTTGCAGTGGGCAATAACTATCTGAAGGAGCCGCCATGAGCGCCCTGTTACGCATTCGCCAGCTCTATCCAGGGCTGGCGCTGAATGAGCGCCGGCTGGCCGATTATTTGCTGGCGCAGCCCGGCCACGCCTGTCAGCTCAGCTCGCCGCGTCTGGCGCTGGAAGCGGGCGTAAGCCAGTCAAGTGTGGTGAAGTTCGCGCAGAAGCTGGGCTATAAGGGTTTCCCGGCGCTGAAGCTGGCGCTGAGCGAGTCGCTGCGGGCGAAAGACGCGATTACGGTGCATAACCATATTCTTAGCGGCGATCCGCTGAAGGTGGTGGGCGAAAAGCTGTTTACCGAGAAGGTTTCCGCCATTCGCGCCACGCTGGACATCAACAGCGAAGATAAGCTGATGGAGACGCTCGACCTGATTAAGCGCGCCGGCCGCATTGTGCTGGTGGGCATTGGCGCTTCCGGTCTGGTGGCGAAAGATTTTTCATGGAAGCTGATGAAGATCGGCATCAGCGCCGTGGCCGAACAGGATATGCACGCGCTGCTGGCCAGCGTACAGGCGCTGCGCGCCGGGGATCTGCTGCTGGCGATCTCTTACAGCGGCGAACGGCGGGAGATCAATCTCGCCGCGCAGGAGGCGGCGCGCGTCGGCGCATGGGTGCTGGCCTTTACCGGCTTTACGCCGAATACGTTGCAGCAGTGCGCCACCCACTGCCTTTATACCGTCGCGGAAGAACAGAGCACCCGCAGCGCCGCTATCTCGTCGACCTCCGCGCAGCTGGCGCTCACCGATCTGCTGTTTATGGCGCTGGTGCAGCAGGATGCGGAGCGCGCTTCCAACTATATCCGGCACAGCGAGGCGCTGGTAAAAAAACTGGTATGATCTGTTCACGGGCGTATAATGGCCGCGCTTCAGGCTATTCAGGCAGGACCGGGGACATTATGGCGTTACTGATTACCAAAAAATGTATTAACTGCGATATGTGCGAACCGGAGTGCCCCAACCAGGCGATATCGATGGGCGATGAGATCTACGTTATCGATCCTTATCTCTGTCCTATCGATAACACCATCATTGCCGATCCGGCGCACCGCGAAGAACGCGAACAGCTGTGGGAAAAGTTTGTGGTTATCCATCATGCGGTATGAGGCGTCGCCGCCTCACCCTTCGATAATCACCGTCGCGCAGGCATAGTGACGCTCATCCGCCAGGGTGACATGCACATGCCGCACGCCCAGCTTCGCCGCCACTTCTGCCGCCTGCTGGAAAAAGCGCAGCTCAGGCTTGCCCAACGCATCGTTATAAACTTCAAACTGATTAACCGCCAGGCCGCCGCGAATGCCGGTGCCGAACGCTTTGGCCGCCGCCTCTTTCACCGCGAAGCGTTTCGCCAGGAAGCGCACCGGCTGCTGGTGAGTCTGATACTGTCGCCACTCGTTTTCGCTCAGCACGCGGCGCGCCAGGCGATCGCCCGAACGGGAGATCACCCCTTCGATGCGCTCGATTTCCACGATATCGGTGCCAAGCCCAAGAATAGCCATTAGCGACGCGCTTCCCGCATCAGCAGCTTCATCTCTTTCACCGCATCGGCCAGCCCGCTCATCAGCGCGCGCCCGATAATCGCGTGACCGATATTCAGCTCGTGCATTTCCGGCAATGCGGCAATCGGCAGCACGTTGTGATAGGTCAGGCCGTGGCCGGCGTTCACCTTCAGCCCTTTGGCGGCGGCCCAGGTAGCCGCATGCGCGATGCGCGCCAGCTCGGCGTCGCGCGCCTCGCCCTCTTCCGCTTCGGCGTAAGCGCCGGTATGAATTTCAATATAAGGCGCGCCCGCCGCTACGGCGGCGTCAATCTGCCGCTCGTCGGCGTCGATAAACAGCGATACCAGAATGCCCGCCGCGTTAAGGCGCTGTACCGCCGCGCTGATTTTCTCCTGCTGTCCCGCTACGTCCAGCCCGCCTTCGGTGGTGACTTCCTCACGCTTTTCCGGCACCAGACAGCAGAAATGCGGCTTCAGCTCGCAGGCGATCGCCAGCATCTCTTCCGTCACCGCCATCTCCAGATTCATGCGCGTTTCAATGGTCTGACGCAGCAGACGCACATCACGATCGGTGATGTGGCGACGATCTTCGCGCAGGTGAACGGTAATGCCGTCGGCGCCCGCCTGTTCGGCCACAAAGGCCGCCTGCACCGGATCGGGGTAGTGGGTGCCGCGCGCATTACGCACGGTGGCGATATGATCGATATTGACGCCTAATAACAACTCAGCCATAACAGTCCTCAGAATGTTGTAGTTATGCAGGCAGCGCCACGCCTTCGGCGCGCGCTGGGTTTATTCCTGATTGTTTTGTGCATCCGCGCGTTTTTTAGGGATGAACTGACGGAACAGCTCCTGACTTTTTAACGGTTTGCCGCCCAGCCACGGCTTCAGCGCCATGCGGGTAAAGCGTTTGGCGGCGCGCAGCGTATCGCCGTCGGGAAACTCGCGCTCATACAGCGCCCGCAGCTGTCGTCCGGTAAAGCTGCGCTGATTGATCACCAAGCTGGCGATAAAGCCTTTCTCTTCACGATAGCTGTAGGTCATGCCGTCTTCAATATCCTCGCCGGTGCCGGCGCAGTGCAGGAAGTCGACGCCGTAACCCATATGGCCCAGCAGCGCCAGCTCAAAACGGCGCAGGGCCGGTTCCGGGCTGCCGTTGGCTTCCGCAAGAGACTGGAGACAGTGAAGGTAATCGAAGAAGAGTTCAGGAAACGGGGTTTCATGCTGCAGCACGCGCGCCAACAGCTCGTTGACGTAAAGACCGCAGTAGAGCGCGATGCCGCTCAGCGGCAGCGCCAACGAAACGGCTTCGACGTTGCGCAGGGTTTTGACTTCGCCGCGCCCGCCCCAGCGCACCAGCAGCGGCGTGAAAGGCTGGAGCGCCCCCTTAAGATGGGAGCGCTTCGAACGCGCGCCTTTGGAGATGACGCGCACCCGCCCATGGTTTTCCGTAAAGAGATCCAGCATCAGGCTGGTTTCGCTCCAGGGCCGTCCATGCAGAACAAAAGCGCGCTGCCAGCCTTCCATTCAGCAATCAGAGATCGTCAACATAGCCCAGGCTACGCAGCGCACGCTCGTCATCTGCCCAGCCGGACTTCACTTTGACCCACAGTTCAAGATGCACTTTCATCTCGAACAGCTCTTCCATATCCTTACGGGCTTCGATGCCGATGGTTTTAATCTTGGCGCCTTTGTTGCCGATCACCATCTTTTTCTGGCCTTCACGTTCAACCAGGATCAGACCGTTGATATCGTAGCCGCCGCGTTCGTTGGTGATGAACTGCTCAATTTCCACCGTGACCGAATAGGGCAACTCGGCGCCCAGGAAACGCATCAGTTTTTCACGAATGATTTCCGAGGCCATAAAGCGCTGCGAACGGTCAGTAATGTAATCTTCCGGGAAGTGATGTTCGGCTACCGGCAGGCGCTTGCGCACGATGCTGGCGATAGTGTCGACATTTTTGCCGCTTTCAGCGGAGATCGGCACCACATCCATAAAATCTATCTGCTGGCTGAGGAACTGCATATGCGGCAGCAGGATCGACTTGTCGGTGATGTTGTCGACTTTATTGATCGCCAGCAGCACCGGCACTTTGTTCTCTTTCAGCTTGTTGAGAACCATCTCGTCGTCCGCCGTCCAGCGCGTGCCTTCTACCACGAAGATAACCAGCTCGACGTCGCCGATGGAGCTGCTGGCGGCGCGGTTCATCAGGCGGTTGATCGCCCGTTTTTCTTCGATATGCAGGCCTGGGGTATCAACGTAGATCGCCTGATACGCGCCTTCCGTATGAATGCCCATGATGCGGTGGCGCGTGGTTTGCGGTTTACGCGAGGTAATGGAAACCTTCTGCCCCAGAAGCTGGTTCAGCAGCGTCGATTTTCCAACGTTTGGGCGGCCGACAATCGCAATAAAGCCGCAGTGCATCTCTTGTTCGCTCATTCGAGTCCTAACTTAATCAGCGCCTGTTCGGCCGCTGCCTGTTCAGCTTTGCGACGGCTCGACCCGGTGCCCACCACCGGCTCCGCCATGCCGCTCACCTGACAGTGAATGGTAAATTCCTGGTCATGCGCTTCGCCACGCACCTGCACCACCAGATAGGAGGGCAGCGGCAGATGGCGACCCTGCAGATACTCCTGCAGACGCGTTTTTGGATCTTTCTGTTTGTCGCCCGGACTGATTTGATCCAGTCGGCTCTGATACCAGCTAAGGATCAGCCTTTCCACCGTCTGAATATCGCTGTCGAGGAATACGCCGCCGATCAACGCTTCTACCGTATCGGCAAGGATCGATTCCCGACGGAAGCCGCCGCTTTTCAGCTCGCCAGGCCCCAGACGCAGGCATTCGCCTAAGTCAAATTCGCGCGCCATCTCCGCCAGCGTATTGCCGCGCACCAGCGTCGCGCGCATACGGCTCATATCGCCTTCATCCACGCGAGGAAAGCGGTGATAGAGCGCATTGGCGATAACAAAGCTCAGGATGGAATCGCCGAGAAACTCCAGACGCTCGTTGTGTTTACTGCTGGCACTCCGGTGGGTTAATGCCTGCTGCAGTAGTTCCTGATGAGTAAAAGTGTAGCCCAGCTTTCGCTGAAGCTTATTAATGAGGATGGGATTCATGCGATACCAATTTCAACAAT
>ERZ1023456.85-NODE-85-length-18483-cov-4.594530_pt1 | contig 18483 bp, 21 predicted proteins | sample MGYA00380526_ERZ1023456 | MGnify/ENA primary metagenome ERZ1023456 (study PRJEB33173, sample SAMEA4830298) | metagenome | study: EMG produced TPA metagenomics assembly of the PRJEB25223 data set...
TTTTGCTTCTAATTTAATTGCCATGCAATATAACTGTCCTGGTTAGTTAATTTTCTGATGGGTTTTATTTCCTGGTGAAATTAAAGCGGCCTATACCCTAGCATACTGAGAATCTCAGGCAACCCTTTGCACGGCGCGTCCGGTCTCATATTGGGACGCGGATCTCGCCTTACGCCAATCAGGGTAAGGGCTGAGCGCAAATAATTTTTGGGTGAAAAAAACGAGATTTTCTGCAAAAAACGAGGGCGGTCGGCGCTTATTTTCAGCGGAAAAAAGGATAAAATGGCAAGGGGCCAACGGAATGAATTAAATTACTTTCGGTGGGATTGTTCAGTGTGAAATAAATAATATTAATGCTAATGACGGAAATACAATAAAGCGGGGCATTATCGCGCCCCGTTAATATTCAGAAGTCCCAATCTTCATCTTCGGTTTCAACCGCTTTTCCTATCACATAGGAAGAACCGGAACCGGAGAAGAAATCGTGATTCTCGTCGGCGTTAGGCGACAGTGCGCTCAGGATCGCCGGATTCACCTGGGTCATCTCCGCCGGGAACACTGCCTCATAGCCTAAGTTCATCAACGCTTTATTGGCGTTATAGTGCAGGAAGGTCTTTACCTCCTCCTGCCACGGCGTATCGCCATACAGCGCCTCGGTATAGGCCAGCTCATTCTCGTAGAGCGCCATCAGCAGATCGACCGCGAACTGCCGCAGCGCCTCACGCCGCGCCGCGTCCGCCAGTTGCAGCCCTTTCTGATACTTGTAGCCGATGTAGTAACCGTGCACCGCCTCGTCACGAATAATCAGCCGGATCAGATCGGCGGTGTTGGTCAGCTTGCCGCGGCTCGACCAGTACATTGGCAGCCAGAAGCCGGAATAGAACAGAAACGACTCAAGGAACACGCTGGCGATCTTCTTCTTTAGCGGGTCGTCGGCGCAGTAGTGCTGGTGGATCAGGTTCGCCTTATTCTGTAACGGCGTGTTCTGTTCGCTCCAGGCATAAGCCGCATCCACCTCGCTAACCGGGCAGAGCGTGGAGAAAATCGAGCTGTAGGAGCGCGCATGTACCGCCTCCATAAAGCTGATATTGGACATCACCGCCTCCTCGTGCGGCGTCAGCGCGTCGCGCATCAGCGCCGGCGCGCCGACGCCGTTTTGCACAGTGTCCAGCAGCGTCAGACCGGTAAAAACGCGGATGGTCAGCTGCTGCTCTACCTTGCTCAGCGTATGCCAGGCGGGCAGATCGTTAGAGAGCGGCACTTTTTCCGGCAACCAGAAATTACTGGTCAGACGGTTCCAGACCTCTAAATCTTTGTCATCTTCGATGCGGTTCCAGTTTATCGCCTGGATGCGTTTTAAGTTTTGCATAATCTTGTCACTTCCATTTACAGCGAGCAGGAGACGCAGCCCTGCACCTCGGTGCCTTCCAGCGCCATCTGCCGCAGGCGAATGTAATACAGGGTCTTGATCCCTTTCTTCCAGGCGTAGATCTGCGCGCGGTTGATATCGCGCGTGGTGGCGTCGTCGCGGAAAAAGAGCGTCAGCGATAGCCCCTGATCGACATGCTGCGTCGCTTCGGCATAGGTATCGATAATCGCCTCCGGGCCGATCTCCCAGGCGTCGCGCCAGCTGTGCGCATTCTCGTTGGTCATAAAGGGGGCCGGGTAATAGACGCGCCCGATTTTGCCCTCTTTACGGATCTCAATGCGCGACACAATAGGATGAATGCTTGAGGTGGCGTGGTTGATATAGGAGATGGAGCCGGTTGGCGGCACCGCCTGTAAATTCTGGTTATAGAGGCCGTCACGCATCACCGCCGCGCGCAGCGCCTGCCAGTCCGCCTGGTCGGGCAGACGAATATTGGCGTCAGCGAACAGTCGGGCAACGCGTTCAGTGCGTGGCAGCCACACCCGCTCAATATATTTAGTGAAATAGTCGCCGCTGGCGTAGCGCGATTGCGCAAAGCCGCCGAAGCGCTGTTGCCGCTCGCGCGCCAGCTGGTTTGAGGTGCGCAGCGCGTGGTAAGTGACGCAATAAAAGTAGAGGTTGGTGAAATCGAGCGCCTCCGGCGAGCCGTAGGCGATGCCTTCGCGCATCAGATAGCCGTGCAGATTCATCTGCCCCAGCCCGATGGCGTGCGATTGCGCGTTGCCGTGCGCCACCGACGGCACCGAACGGATATCGCTCATATCGGAAACCGCGCTCAGCCCGCGCACCGCGATCTCCACGGTGCGCGCCAGGTCGCCGGAATCCATGGCGTGCGCAATATTCAGCGATCCGAGATTGCAGGAGATATCTTTGCCGATGCGCTGATAGCTGAGATCCTCGTGATAGCGCGACGGGGAGTTGACCTGCAAAATCTCCGAGCAGAGGTTGCTCATATTGATGCGGCCCGCCACCGGATTGGCGCGGTTTACCGTATCTTCGAACATCACGTAGGGATAGCCCGACTCAAACTGGATCTCCGCCAGCGTCTGGAAAAAGGCGCGCGCGTTGATAAAGGTTTTACGGATGCGTCTGTCCGCCAGCATCTCCTCATAGCGGTCGCTGATGCTGATATCGGCGAAGGGCTGGCCGTAAATACGCTCGATGTCGTAGGGTGAAAAGAGCGCCATCGGCTGATTGTCTTTCGCCAGCCGGAAGGTAACGTCCGGGATCACCACGCCCAGCGACAGTGTTTTAATACGGATCTTCTCGTCGGCGTTTTCCCGTTTGGTGTCGAGGAAACGCAAAATATCGGGATGGTGCGCATGCAGATACACCGCGCCGGCGCCCTGGCGCGCGCCCAGCTGATTGGCGTAGGAGAAGGCGTCCTCCAGCATTTTCATCACTGGGATCACGCCGGAAGACTGGTTTTCGATGCGCTTGATCGGCGCGCCCGCCTCGCGCAGGTTGGAGAGCAGCAGCGCCACGCCGCCGCCGCGCTTTGACAGTTGCAGCGCGGCGTTAATCGCGCGGCCGATCGACTCCATATTGTCTTCGATGCGCAGCAGGAAGCAGGAGACCAGCTCGCCGCGCTGCTGTTTGCCGCAGTTCAGGAAAGTGGGCGTCGCAGGCTGGAAGCGGCCGGACAGCATTTCTTCCAGCAGCGCGGCGGCCAGCGTACGGTCGCCCTGCGCCAGCGTCAGCGCCACCATGCAGGCGCGATCGGGGAAATCCTCCAGGTAGCGTTTGCCGTCGAAGGTTTTCAGCGCATAGCTGGTAAAGAACTTCCAGGCGCCGAGAAAGGTCTGGAAACGGTAGCCCCAGCCTGCCGCCTGCTCAAACAGCTGGCAAACGAATTCAAACGGGTAAGCGCTCAACACCGCGGCTTCGTAATAGCCTTCTTCGACCAGATAGCGCAGGCGCGCCGCCGCCGCCGTAGCTCGGCACCACTAGGATAAACGGCTCATCCACCCGCAGGCGCTGCTGTTTATCCAGCGGAATGCGCCGCGCCGGCAGGCCGAGCCGGGTGATAAAACGGTGCGTATTCTCCGACTGGCTGGAAAAGTAGACCAGTGGATGCATGGCGCTTACTCCTGCGCCAGCGTCGGCTGCGCCAGACGCATGATTTTGTCGGGACGGAATCCGCTCCAGTGCTCGTTATCTGCCATCACCACCGGCGCCTGACGGTAGCCGAGCGCCATCAACTTCTCGGCCGCGTCCTGCGTCTCGTCCAGATTGACCAGTCGATAGCGCAGCCCCTGCTTATCCATCAAGTTTTTCGTGGCGTCGCACTGCATGCAGTTATGCTTAGTGAAAATGGTAATGATCATGATTCGTATTTCCTTCTTGCATTCTGATACGCTACCCTGAACGGTGCAACGCAGCGATGGAACAGGCTTCTGGCACTCTATGTTGTGTTTGTCCTATGAATTAAATACTAGATGTAGCGTTTTTGTTTTTCAACCATGCAAAATCCAGGCTTAAAGTCGAGCCTTGATGTAGGGCGCGTCAGCGCCGGGTTGGAGGCAAAAAAATTTTTTCAGGAGGATTTGTTGCGGTGAAAGCGGGACGGGGAAAAGAGCGTTTCGAGGCTGAACGACACTTATTCAGTCATAAGCGATGCACTGCTGCCGCCGGAATAACGGCGGCGACGGCAAAAAAAAGCCCGCGCGCGGCGGGGAGAGAACAGGACAGCAGGAAAGATTAACGGCGGGAGGCGAGCAGCGCGCCGATAAAAATACCCACTGCGGCGCTGACGCCTGCGCCGTGCCACGGCTTATCATGAATCCAGTTATCCACCTGACGGCCAGCGTCGCGTGCCGCCTCGGTGACGCGGTTGCGGTTGTGCATTTTCACGCGCGTCTCTTTCAGCAGCGTCTCCGCTTTGTTACGCGCCGCGTCGATATCATCCTGCGCTTTGCCGCCGTAGGATTTCAGCAGATCATCCAGCGTATCCGCCAGGACAGAAACATCCTGGTGAATATCCACTTCGTCATTTTTCATTGTTTGTTTAAACATTTTCTCATCCCTTTGCTGAATAACGTAATACTTAGTGTAGACCATCCACCGCAAGCGCAGCGCGAAACGCCGCCAGCGGCCGCCTTTCTGATAATTCTGAATGCCCATGGCCGCCGCGCTGTTGTAAGGTTGCGAAGCTTTATAAGAATGAGAGGATTGAGCATGTATTTACGACCAGATGAGGTGGCACGCGTTCTGGAAAAAGCGGGGTTCGAAATGGACACCGTGACGCCGAAAACCTATGGCTATCGCCGCGGCGAAGATTATGTTTACGTTAACCGCGAAGCGCGCATGGGAAGAACCGCACTGGTCATTCATCCGACGCTGAAAGAAAAAAGCCTGAACTACGCCGATCCGGCGTCGGAAATTAAAACCTGCGATCACTATACGCGTTTCCCGATGTACCTGATGGGCGACAGCCAGGATCACTACGGCATTCCGCACGGTTTCAGCTCACGCGCCGCGCTGGAGCGCTACCTGCAAAGCATGTTTGATTAATTCCGTTTTCGTCTCCGCGTCTGCTCACTACCGCCGCTCCCCGTAACCGTTCGCCTTACGGGGAAGCCCCCTCTATGCGCCCGTCCGGGCGGCCGTTGCGTTTCACCGTTTGCATTCTACTGCCGGGGCAGGTATAAAACCTGCCACATTTAGAAGTTTAGACGTCCATACGGATAGACAACCATGCAGTCAGAACAGCCGCAGGGCGGCCAATTTAAACGCAGTATGAAAGCGCGCCATCTGGTGATGCTCTCTTTGGGCGGTGTGATCGGCACCGGCCTGTTCTTCAACACCGGCTATATTATCTCCACCACCGGCGCGGCGGGCACGCTGCTGGCTTACCTGATCGGCGCGCTGGTGGTCTGGCTGGTGATGCAGTCGCTGGGCGAGCTGTCAGTGGCGATGCCGGAAACCGGCGCGTTTCACGTCTACGCCAGCCGCTATCTCAGTCCGTCCACCGGCTATGTCGTCGCCTGGCTCTACTGGCTCACCTGGACAGTAGCGCTCGGCTCCAGCCTGACGGCGGCCGGTTTCTGCATGCAGTACTGGTTTCCGCAAACTTCGGTCTGGCTCTGGTGTCTGATCTTCTGCATCGCCATCTTCCTGCTTAACGTCGTTTCGACGCGCTTTTTCGCTGAAGGGGAGTTCTGGTTTTCGCTGATCAAAGTGATCACTATCCTTGCCTTTATTGTGCTGGGCGGCTGCGCGGTGTTTGATCTGATCCCGTTAAAAGACGGCACGCCCGCGCCGTTTTTCCATAACCTCACCGCTTCCGGCTGGCTGCCGCACGGCGCGCTGCCGATCCTGATGACGATGGTGGCGGTGAATTTTGCTTTCTCCGGCACCGAGCTGATCGGCATTGCCGCTGGCGAAACGGAGAACCCGCAGAAAGTGGTGCCGATGGCGATCCGTACCACGGTGGCGCGGCTGATCATCTTTTTTATCGGCACGGTGCTAATCCTGGCGGCGCTGATCCCGATGGATCAGGCGGGCATCGTGAAAAGTCCGTTCGTGCTGGTATTCGAAAAAATCGGCATTCCCTGGGCGGCAGATATTTTTAACTTCGTGATCCTGACCGCCATTCTGTCGGCGGCCAACTCTGGTCTTTACGCCTCCGGGCGCATGCTCTGGTCGCTCTCTAACGAAGGCACGCTGCCGCGCTGCTTCTCGCGCCTGACGCGCCGCGGCATCCCGCTGGTGGCGATCGTCGCCAGCATGCTGGGCGGCCTGCTGGCGCTCTTTTCCAGCATTGTCGCCGCCGATACCGTCTACGTGGCGCTCTCCGCCATTTCCGGCTTTGCGGTGGTCGCGGTCTGGCTCAGCATCTGCGCCTCGCACTACGCGTTTCGCCGTCGCTACCTGCGCGAGGGCGGGAGGCTGGACAGGCTGAAATATCGCGCCCCCTGGTTCCCGCTGACGCCGATTCTCGGTTTTGCGCTCTGCCTGCTGGCCTGCGTCGGGCTGGCCTTCGATCCTGAACAACGCATCGCGCTGTGGTGCGGTTTACCCTTTGTGGCCCTCTGCTATGGCGCTTATTATCTGACTCAACGCAACAAGCGGGAACGCGCTAAGGAAACGGAACATGCTGTTTGACCCGATTGCCGATCTGCTCCAGCGCCGCGGCGCGCTGATCCTCGACGGCGCGCTGGCGAACGAGCTGGAGGCGCGCGGCTGTGTGCTTACCGATGCGCTCTGGTCGGCGAAAGTGCTGCTGGAAGATCCGCAGCTGATTTATCAGGTGCATTACGACTATTTCGCCGCCGGCGCGCAATGTGCCATTACCGCCAGCTATCAGGCGACGCCGCAGGGCTTTGCCGCGCGCGGTCTGGACGAGGCGCAGGCGTGCGCGCTGATCGCGCGCAGCGTCGAGCTGGCACAGCGGGCGCGGCAGGACTATCTGGCGGATCATCCGCAGGCGGCGCCGCTGCTGGTGGCGGGATCGGTCGGGCCGTACGGCGCGTTCCTCGCCAACGGCGCCGAATATCGCGGCGACTATGCGCTGCCACAGGACAAAATGATGGCGTTTCATCGTCCGCGCATCGCGGCGCTGGCGGCGGCAGGCGTCGATCTGCTGGCCTGCGAAACGCTGCCTTCTTACGCCGAGCTGGAAGCGCTGACGGCGCTGCTGACGGCGGAATATCCCACGCTGCCCGCCTGGTTCTCCTTTACCCTGCGCGACAGCGAGCACCTTTCCGACGGCACGCCGCTGGCGCAGGCGGTCGCGCTGCTGGATCGCTGCCCGCAGGTGGTGGCGCTGGGCGTTAACTGCATCGCGCTGGAAAAGGTGACGCCCGCGTTGACGGCGTTGCGCCGCCTGACGCGCAAGCCGCTGCTGGTCTATCCCAATTCCGGCGAGCAGTATGACGCGGTCAGCAAAACCTGGCACAGCGCTCCGGCGGGCTGTGCGTTGCAGGATAAGCTGGCGGAGTGGCGTGAGGCGGGCGCGCAAATCATCGGCGGCTGCTGCCGCACCACGCCGCAGGATATCGCCGCACTCGCCCATCGCTGCCGCGCGGAGTGATCTTCTTCGGGCCGGAAAGGATATCGGCCCTAAGGAAAAACGGCGCGCTGCCGATTAGACTATTACCCAACCGTAGAAAATCAGGAAAGCGTATGAAACGCCTGTTACTGGCGCTGGCGGCCGCCTCGCTGCTCAGCGGCTGCGCCACCATTGTCGGCTCGGAAACGCAAAGCGTGCGCATCGACTCCATCCCGCAGGGCGCGACCTTTGTCGTGCAGGATGAAACCGGTCGTCCCGTGGCGGAAGGCGTGACGCCGAAAACCGTCGAGCTGGCGAAATCCAACGGCAGCTACTTCGGCAAAAAGAGTTATCTGGTGATGCTCGAGCGTCCCGGCTATGTGCCGTTGACGCTGCGGCTGAAAGAGAAGGCGAACCTCTGGTATATCCTCGGCAACATTCCGCTGGGCGGCTTCCCCGGCTGGCTGTTGGTCGACCCTTTTTACGGCGGCATGTATAACATCGAACCGGCGACGGTTCAGCCGGTGATCAATCGCGTCGGCGCGCGCGCCGGCTGATCCCCCGCGCCGACGTTGCGGTCGGCGCGGCGCGTTACTGGGCGGTGGGCTTCACCATCGCGCCGGTCGAGGCCTTGTGCTTTTCCAGATACTGATGCTGGAAAATGCACATGCGAATCGTATTGCGGTATTCGCCGTTGATAAAAAATTCGTGGCGCAGCACGCCTTCGATCTCAAACCCCAGCTTGCTGTAGATATGGATCGCCTTTTCATTCTCCTGATCGACGATCAGGTAGAGCTTATAAAGGTTCAGCACCGAAAAGCCGTAGTCCATCGCCAGCTTCGCCGCCTGGCTCGCCAGCCCTTTGCCCTGATGGGTTGGATCGATAATGATCTGGAATTCGGCGCGGCGATGCACATGGTTAATCTCTACCAGTTCCACCAGGCCCACTTTTTCGCCGTCGTTTTCCACCACGAAGCGGCGCTCGCTCTGATCGTGGATATGCTTGTTATAGAGATCGGAGAGTTCGACAAACGCCTCATAGGGCTCCTCGAACCAGTAGCGCATCACGCTGGCATTGTTGTCCAGTTGATGTACGAAATGGAGATCTTCCCGCTCAAGCGGGCGTAGTTTTACGCTCATAACGGCATCCTTGTAGTAAAAGCCGGCTTACACCGGCGTCTCGCGTGCAGGCAACGAGAGAGCAGCCCGTTCTGCTGCGGGCTGTCGGGCAATCAGCAGACGCCGAAATCGCCATCTTCATGATAAGGATTGACCGAGCTGGCCGGCACTTCGATCTCTTTTTTCTCCGCGTCGTCAATGCGCGCGCACCACAGCGTTTCGCCCTCCACGCGCAGCACCTGCATTTTTGGACCGCCGGTTTTCGCCTGAACAAAATCATTTTTCTGGAACATGGTTTCTTCCTGATTTGTGGTTAGTTACATTTTTTTCCTGCGCGGCGCGCGCGCGGCGGCGCGGGTTCGCTGGCCGTCGCGTCACGCGCAGAAAGTCGCCGACGGGTGTTACTCAGCAGGCTAACTATACTGATAGTACATTTCAGCAAAACAGGAGGAAAGATGACCATTCATAAGAAAGGGCAGGCGCATTGGGAAGGCGATCTTAAAAGCGGTAAAGGCACTATCTCTACCGAAAGCGGCGCCCTGAGCCAGCAGCCCTACGGTTTCAATACCCGTTTTGAAGACAAGGCCGGCACCAATCCCGAAGAACTGATTGGCGCCGCGCACGCCGCCTGTTTTTCCATGGCGCTTTCAATGATGCTGGGGCAGGCGGGCCATACGCCGCAGAGCATCGACACCACGGCGGACGTCTCGCTGGATAAGCAGGGCGAAGGGTTTGCTATCACCAAAATCGCTCTCGACAGCACGGTCAAGCTGCCGGGCATCGATAACGCCGCGTTTGATGAAATTATCAACAAGGCGAAGGCGGGCTGTCCGGTTTCGCAGGTGCTGAACGCTGAAATCACCCTGAACTACCGTCTGGAAAATTAAGTCGACGCATTTTCTCTCAGGCCGCCGCTGTTTGCGCAGGGCGGCCTTTTTATTCGCTTTTCCTGCGCCCGCGCGCTCCGTTTTTTGCCGCGCTTCAAAGAAAAAATCCTTTCCGCACTGTATGTTGCGCGCTGGTCAATAAGGCGCGGTTAACGGCATGTATGAATTTAACCTGGTGCTGCTGCTGTTGCAGCAGATGTGCGTGTTTCTGGTCATCGCCTGGCTGATGAGCAAAACCCGGCTTTTCATTCCTTTGATGCAGGTGACGGTGCGGCTGCCGCATAAATTTCTCTGTTATGTGGTGTTTTCGGTGTTCTGCCTGCTGGGCACCTGGTTCGGGCTGCATGTTTCCGACTCCATCGCCAACACGCGCGCGGTGGGTGCGGTAATGGGTGGGCTGCTCGGCGGTCCGGTGGTCGGCGGCCTCGTGGGCTTGACCGGCGGACTGCACCGCTATTCGCTGGGCGGCATGACCGCCGTCAGCTGCATGGTTTCCACCATTGTCGAAGGGCTGCTGGGCGGCCTGGCGCACCGCCTGCTGATCCAGCGCGGCCGCAGCCATCAGGTTTTCCATCCGCTGACCGCGGCGATGGTGACGCTGGCGGCGGAAATCATCCAGATGGCGATCATTTTGCTGCTGGCGCGGCCTTACGATGAGGCGCTGAAGCTGGTCTCCAGCATCGCGGCGCCGATGATGGTCACCAATACCGTCGGCGCCGCTCTCTTTATGCGCATCCTGCTGGATAAGCGCGCAATGCTGGAAAAGTACAGCTCCGCCTTTTCCGCTACCGCGCTGAAGGTGGCCGCCTCTACCGAGGGGATTCTGCGTCAGGGCTTTAACCAGGAGAACAGCATGAAGGTGGCGCAGGTACTTTACCGCGAGTTGGATATCGGCGCGGTGGCGATTACCGATCGCGAGCAGCTATTGGCCTTTACCGGCATCGGCGGCGATCATCATCTGCCGGGACGGCCGATCTCTTCCGTCTGGACGCGCCGCGCCATTGAACAGGGCGAGGTGGTTTACGCCGACGGCAACGAAGTACCTTACCGCTGTTCGCTGCATCCGCAGTGCAAACTGGGATCGACGTTAGTCATTCCGCTCCGGGCCGAAAACACGAGCGTGATTGGCACTATTAAACTTTACGAGGCGAAAAACCGGCTGTTCAGCTCGATTAACCGCACGCTGGGCGAAGGCATCGCGCAACTGCTCTCCGCCCAGATTCTGGCGGGGCAGTATGAACGGCAAAAGGCGCTGCTGACCCAGTCGGAGATTAAGCTGCTGCATGCGCAGGTTAACCCGCATTTCCTGTTTAACGCGCTCAATACGCTGATGGCGGTGATCCGACGCGACAGCGAACAGGCCGGACAGCTGGTGCAGTATCTCTCCACCTTTTTCCGTAAAAACCTCAAGCGGCCCAACGAGGTGGTGACCCTCGCCGATGAGATTGAGCATGTGAACGCCTATCTGCAAATTGAGCAGGCGCGCTTTCAGGCGCGTCTGCAAGTCACGCTCAGCGTGCCGGATGCGCTGGCGCGGGCGCGGCTGCCCGCCTTTACGCTGCAACCGATTGTGGAGAACGCCATTAAGCACGGCACCTCGCAGCTGCTGGGCGTCGGCGAAATTTGGCTTAGCGCGTCGCGCCAGCAGGATCGGCTGGTGCTGGAGATTAAAGATAACGCCGGGCTTTACCAGGAGAAAAGCTGCGCGGGCGGGCTGGGCATGGGCCTGGTGGACAAGCGCCTGCGCGCCCGCTTCGGTGACGACTGCGGCATCAGCGTCCGCTGCGAGCCGGAGCGGTTCACCTGCGTAACCCTGCGTCTGCCGCTGGAGGAGAAGCTGTGTTAACGGTGCTGATTGTGGATGATGAGCCGCTGGCGCGGGAAAACCTGCGCGTGCTGCTGGAACAGGAAGAGGATATCGCCATTGTCGGCGAGTGCGCCAATGCGGTTGAGGCGATCGGCGCGGTTCACCGACTGCGCCCCGACGTGCTGTTTCTGGATATTCAGATGCCGCGCATTTCTGGCCTGGAGATGGCGGGCATGCTGGATGTGGAGCAGCGTCCCCATATCGTGTTTCTCACCGCCTTCGATGAGTATGCGGTGCGCGCGTTCGAGGAGCACGCCTTCGACTACCTGCTGAAGCCGGTAGAGACGGGGCGCCTGGCGAAAACGCTGGCGCGGCTGCGTCACGAACGCGGCGAACAGAATGTTGCGCTGCTGCCGGAAAACCAGCAGGCGCTGAAGTTTATTCCGTGCTGCGGCCACAGCCGCATCTGGCTGCTGCCGATGGCGGAGGTGGCCTGCGTCAGCAGTCGGCTCAGCGGCGTTTTCGTCACCAGCATCGACGGCACCGAAGGGTTCACCGAACTGACGCTGCGTACGCTGGCGTGCCGTACGCCGCTGATGCGCTGTCACCGGCAATATCTGGTGAATATGGCACACCTGAGAGAGATCCGCTTACTGGAAAACGGTCAGGCGGAGCTGCTGCTGCGCAGCGGGCAGAAGGTGCCGGTCAGCCGCCGTTATCTGAAAAGCCTGAAAGAGGCGCTGGGGCTGAAAAGCGCGTAGTTTTGCTCGTCATCAGCGCAGAGATCGCTATACTGCCCGCTTTGAATACCGGAAGGGCGAGGAAGATCGCGATGATGAATAACGATGTGCTGCGTAGCCTGCGCTACATGCTGAAGCTGAACAATAACGAGATGGTCGCGATCCTGGCGCTGGCCGATACCGCGGTGTCGGCGGAGCAGGTGGCCAGCTACGTGCTGAAAGAAGAGGAAGAGGGCTTCGCCCCCTGCCCGGACGTGGTGATGAGCTGCTTTTTAAACGGCCTGATTTACCACAAACGCGGTAAAGATGAGAGCATGCCGCCGCTGAAGGTGGAGCGTCGCATCAACAACAATATTATCCTTAAAAAGCTGCGCGTCGCCTTTGCGTTAAAAACTGACGATATTCTCGATATTCTCACCGCTCAGCAGTTCCGCATCTCCATGTCGGAAATCACCGCCATGATGCGTGCGCCGGAGCATAAAAACTACCGCGAGTGCGGCGATCAGTTCCTGCGCTATTTCCTGCGCGGCTTAACCGCCCGTCTGCGTCCGGCCTGACATCGGCTTGAGACTGATTTTTCCTCATCATCTTATTTTGTCGCATAAGAGCCCGGCAGCGCTGTCGGGCTTTTATGCAAGCCACGCCGCGTATTGGTCTCGCTGCATCTCGGATTCCGCTATTAGTTACAACACACAAAAAGTCAAAAGCAGAAGCGAGACCGTGCATCCTGTTTTCTTCTCGCATCGGTCAAGATGCCGCTGCGTCTTTTAGCAGTCCTCCAGATTTCATTTCTGTCATACCGCTGCGTTCAATAGCGCGAATACTCCTGTGCGATCGTTTGCTAAACCGCCATTAATATTCATTTACACTATGAATGGAAATGATTAAAGTTCTCATTCGCAATACTAACGGTAAGCTGCTTGCGCTGTCGTTCATTACCGCCGTTTCAGAGACTTTTACTATGCCAGCAGTGGCTGTTGGCTCAGGGATAGATGCGCGAAGGATGAACGCCTCTCCTGTTGGAAGCGGAACGCGTCTCGCAGCAGACAATAATAAAATCTCGCGAAGGTGAAAAAATGGTTTTTTCTAACAGTATCAGGGAAGGGCGCGTTGCCGGCTCCGCAGCAGGGAAACAGACCGCTCTGCTTTTAACGCCGCTTGCCGCGCTGGTGGCCATTGCACTGCATGCGCCAGCCGCCGTTGCCGCTGAGGCGGCGAAAGAGGAAACGCTGGTGGTGGAAGCGTCAGGCGACAGCGCCGACAATACCCAGGCGAGCGACTACAGCGTGCCGGTTACCCAGGCGGGCGCCAAAATGACCTTAACCGCACGCGAAATTCCGCAGTCCGTCAGTATCATCAGCAAGCAGCGCATGCAGGATCAGCAGCTGCAAACGCTGGGCGATGTGCTGAAGAACACCACCGGCGTGAGCGAAAGCGTGGCGGATTTCGACCGTAGCACCTTCTATTCGCGCGGTTTTATGATTGATAACTACATGGTGGACGGCATTCCCACCGTGTTTGAGGAACGCTGGAACCTCGGCGACTCCGCGGCCGATACGTCCATTTACGATCGCATCGAAGTGGTGCGCGGCGCGACCGGGTTGATGACCGGCACGGGCAACCCATCGGCGGCGATTAACATGGTGCGCAAGCACGCCGGCAGCCGCGAATTGGTCGGCAATGTCCCCGCCAGCGACCACAGCCGGGACAAGCAGCGTTACGTTCTCGATCTCTCGGCGCCGCTGACCGATTCCGGCAACGTGCGCGGACGCCTGATCGCCGGCTACCAGGATAATGACAGCTATATCGATCGCTACAGCGCCAATAAGAAATTCATCTACGGCGTGGTGGATGCCGATCTCACTGACTCCACCACTCTGTCCGTCGGCTACGACTATCAGGAAACCAACGCCGACAGCCCGCCGTGCGGCGGCCTGCCGCGCTGGTACACTGACCACAGTAAAACCGACTACGATCGCAGCGACAGTACCGCGCCAGACTGGGCCCGGAGCGATAAGCAGTCGAGAAAAGTCTTCGCCACCCTGACGCAGCGTTTCGACAGCGGCTGGCAGTTCACTCTGAACGGCACCCACACCGAAACCGAACTCGACAGCAAGATGCTCTATATCGACGGCTTCTTCGATAAAAACAGCGGCATCGGCGTCAGTGCTTATCCCAACTATCCGGTAGTTGGCGGCACCGGCTACAACACCGGCAAGCGTAAAGTGCACGCCCTTGACGCCTTCGCCAGCGGCCCTTACGAACTCTTTGGTCGTCAGCATGAGCTGATGGCGGGCGTCAGCTACAGCCGTCAGCACAACCTCTATATGAGCACCTTCGCCAACCTGTCGGCGGACGAGGTGGGCAATTTCAATAACTGGAACGGCAGCTTCCCGGAAACCGCCTGGGGGCCGCTGAGCCTGGCGCAGGAAGACACCATCCACCAGAAATCGGCCTATACCGCGACGCGTGTTTCGCTGGCCGATCCGCTGCATCTGATTCTTGGCGCCCGCTACACCCAGTGGAGCGCCAGCACGCTGACGCAGAATGTGGAGAAGAACCGCATTACGCCTTACGCCGGGCTGATTTACGACATCAATGACGCCTGGTCCGCCTACGCCAGCTACACCTCGATCTTCAACCCGCAGACTTATCGCGATATCAACGGCAGCTACCTTGCGCCGGTCACCGGTAAAAACTACGAGGCGGGCGTGAAGGCGGACTGGCTGAACAGCCGCGTTACCACGTCCATGTCGGTGTTCCGCATTGAGCAGGACAATGTGGGACAAAGCACCAGCCTTCTTATTCCCGGTACCCAGGAATACGCTTACTTCGCCACGCATGGCACGGTGAGCAAAGGGGTGGAGTTTGAGATCAACGGCGCGGTAACCGACGACCTGCAAATGACGCTCGGCGCTACGCGCTACGTGGCGGAAGATGGCGACGGCAATGCGATCAACCCCACCCAGCCGCGCACCAGCGTCAAGCTGTTCGCCGCCTGGACGCCGCCCGCGCTGCGCGACCTCACCGTCGGCGGCGGGGTGAACTGGCAGAACAAGGTTTGGCAGAATGTCAGCGCGCCGGAAGGCAACGGCACCTGGCATGCCGGGCAGGGCAGCTATGCGCTGGTTAATCTGTTTGGCCGTTATCAGGTGACCAGGCAGCTGTCGGTGCAGGCGAACCTCAACAACTTGCTTGATAAGAAATATGACACCAGCGTCAGTCAGTATGTGGTCTACGGCGCGCCGCGCAATGTGACCGTTACGGCGAACTATAGCTTCTGATGAATAACGGGCTACACTGGCGCTAAAGCGCAACGACCGGCACGTTGGCGGTCATTGCGCAAGCGCAGGAGGAAGCGATGCCCGTTTATGATGAAACCACACAGTTTATTCTTGATCAGATCGCCCCGCTGGGGCGCTTCGCCGTCCGCCGCATGTTTGGCTGCACCGCGCTGTTTTATGACGGCCTGATGGTGCTGCTGATTGACCCGGCGGGCGTGGTGTTTCTCAAAACCGATGCGCATAACCGCAGCCGCTTTATCGCCGCTGGCTGCGAACCCTTCACCTACGCCCGGCGCGGCGCGGATGGCGCGGTCAAATCGGTTGAGCTGTCTTTTTACACCCTGCCCGACGCGCTGCTGGAAGACCAGGAGGCGCTGGCGGAGTGGATACGATCGGCGATTGACGCCGCGAAGCGCGCCGACAACGGCAAAAAACGCGCCGGACGCAGTCGCGCGCATTAACCAGGTCACGTTCGTCCGCGCTTTTGCGCTGACGCATTAACATCAGGCGGCTGCCGCCATTCGGCCGCAGCGCGTCACGCTTTAATTACCGTGACCCCTTTCTCGATAAAGGGCGTCAGCAGATGTTCATCGGTATCGCTTTCCACAATCATTGTATTGATCAGCGCCAGATCGCCGATAACCCAGGCCGAGGCGGTATTGAGCTTCTCCGGCGAGGCCATGACCACGGTTTCCGCCGCCTTGCCGGCAAAAGCCCGTTTAATGCAGGATTCTTCATAGTCGCCGGTGCTTAATCCCGCCTCGGCGTGAATGCCGGTCACGCCCATAAAAAAGATATCCGCCCGCACGTTAGCCACGTTTTCGATCGCCGCCGCGCCGACCGCCACCAGCGAATGCCTGAACAGGCGTCCACCGATCATGATCACGTCGATCAGCGGGTGATCCGCCAGGCCCAGCGCAATGCCGGGGCTGTGCGTCACCACGGTAATTTGCAGGCTGTGCGGCAAAAAGGTAATCAGCTCGGCGGTGGTGGTGCCGCCGTCGATCATGACCACCTGACCCGGCTCGATCAGCGCCGCGGCCCTTTTCGCAATGGCGCGCTTGGCGTCCAGACGCAGATTTTTCCGCTCGGAGAAGGTGGCGGCGGCGGCGGAGGCCGGCAGCGCGCCGCCATGCACCCGTTGCAACAACCCTTCGGCGGAAAGCTCGCGCAGATCGCGACGGATCGTATCTTCGGAAACGTTGAATTCTTCGCTCAGCATTTTCGACAGCACCTGGCCGTCGGCGGCGAGCTTTTGCAGGATGAGTTGTTTACGTTGTGAGGTCAGCATAGGCTTCTTCTTAATTGCACGAAAATTCTTGATCATGCATGTTTTTTGCACGATATAGTGCGCATCTTACCGAAGGAGGTGCGTCCATGCCAGTAAAACATGCAGAAACGGGTAACCTGACAGGCAACAGACAGGCGGAGGTGCGAATTGTAGAAAGCAAAACGCTATCCGACGACTGGTATTTACTGAAGAAATACACGTTTGATTTCCGGCGACGGGACGGGGAATGGCAGCGCCAGAGCCGCGAAGTTTACGATCGCGGCAACGGCGCGACGCTGCTGCTTTATAACCGCGCAAAGCAGAGCGTGATACTTACCCGCCAGTTCCGCTTTCCGCTCTACGTGAACGAGCATCCTGGCTTTCTGTTGGAAGCGCCGGCGGGGCTGCTGGATAACCTCGATCCTGAGCAAAGAATCAGGGCGGAGGTAGAAGAGGAGACCGGCTATAGCGTCGGGCAGGTGCAGAAAGTTTTCGAGGCTTTTATGAGTCCCGGCTCGGTGACGGAGAAGCTCTATTTCTTTATTGCGGAGTATCAGGCAGGCGATCGCGCCGGAGACGGCGGCGGGATAAAGGAGGAGGGCGAAGATATCGAGGTGTTGGAAGTTAGCTTTCAGGCGGCGATGCAGGCGATCCGGGATGGCGACATCGTGGATGCCAAGACCATCATGTTATTACAGTATCTTGCCCTTAACGGCATCATGTGAGGCAGCTATGAATGTGGAACTGATCCTTATCGCCGGGCCTTATCGCAGCGGCACCAACGGCGACGAAAGGCTGATCGCGCAGAATCTTCAACGGCTGGAGCAGGCGGCATGGGAGGTTTATCAGCGCGGACACGTGCCGGTGATCGGCGAATGGCTGGCGCTGCCGCTGGCGAAGGCCGCCGGTTCGCAGCGGCTGGACGATGCCATCAGCGAGTCGCTGCTTTACCCGGTGGCGCACCGGCTGATTGGCAAGTGCGACGCCATCTACCGCATTGAAGGCGCATCGCAAGGGGCGGATAAGGATATTGAGGTGGCGCAGCAGCGCGGCCTGAAAATCTACCGTTCGCCCGAAGAGATCGCGCGTCTGTAAAAATGCAGGAATGAAAGGGGGGATGCGGCGCATCCTCCCTTTTTTTGCTTAACGGCTTTGCAGGAAGGCCAGCAGATCGTTGTTCAGCTGATCCTGATGCGTGACGGCAAAGCCGTGCGGCGCATTGTCATACACCTTCAGCTCCGCGTTGCGAATCATCTCCGCCGCCACTTTGCCGGTACTTTCAAACGGCACCACCTGATCGTTGCTGCCATGGATCACCAGCGTCGGTACGTCGATTTTCGCCATGTCGGGACGGAAGTCGGTTTCCGAGAAGGCGGTGACGCAGTCGATGGTGCCTTTCAGCGACGCCAGCAGGGCGATATTCAGCGTCTGGGTCAGCACGCCTTCCGACACGGTCTGTCCGGCGTTGGTGCCGTAAAAAATCGGAGAAAAATCGCTGATAAACTGCGCGCGATCTTTACGCAGTCCGTCGCGAATGCCTTCAAACACGCTCATATCGACGCCCTGCGGATAGTCTTCCGTCTTGCCGAAAATCGGCGTCACCGCGCCCAGCAACACCAGCGCCGAGACGCGCGCGCTGCCGTAGCGGCTGATATAGCGCGTCACGTCGCCGCCGCCCATTGAGAAGCCGACCAGCGTCACTTCTTTCAGATCGAGATGAGTCAGCAGATCGTTGATGTCGGAAGCGAAAGTATCGTAATCGTAGCCTTCCCACGGCTGCTCGGAACGGCCAAAGCCGCGACGGTCAAAGGCGATGGCGCGGTAGCCGCGCTCAGCGAGGAAATTGAGCTGGCTGTCCCACATATCCGCATCCAGCGGCCAGCCGTGGCTGAAAAGGACCGGCGGTAATGGTCCCAACTTATTGATAGTGTTTTATGTTCAGATAATGCCCGATG